>JAABUI010000317.1_pt1 | contig 47208 bp, 46 predicted proteins | sample 5559111 | NCBI WGS metagenome assembly JAABUI01 (sample SAMN10711870, study PRJNA513365) | rock metagenome | isolation source: Antarctica rocks | place: Antarctica: Victoria Land, Buttleship Promontory | reverse complement strand
AGCTGGCTACATATGTGTGTTCCTCAGCCGACGCTAGGCCCAATAGGGACTAGTCAAGGTGACGGAGCGAGGATAGGCCTGGTAAGGCTAGAAGGCTGAGCCTGGCAAGGCTAGGATCGTGACAAAATCAAAAAACATTACATGATATTTGTATGAATTAAAGAAAATAATGAAGATAGTCAAATTCTCGCTGTTCAAATGCATGTGTAGTTTGTTGAACATGACAATTATGTTCAATTAAGTTAGATACTTGCTTTCTTGTATACAAGCGAAAGTCTCGTCTATCAATGACAAAGAATAGTGATTTCGTTTGATTAAAGCATTGAGCTTTCTATAATCTACGCAGAAACGCAAGCTATCATCTTTCTTTTTAATGAACAAGATGAACAAGATGTAGAGAATAAAGCTTGAGAAAATAAATTCTTTGTTCAGATGTTTGATCAAATATTCTTTTATCTTTTGAAGTTTGTAATCAAACATCTTATAAAGTCTGCTTCAAGAAAATGTTTTCTCATCAATCAATTTAACTTTGTGATCATAGAGATGATAAGATGATAGCTGATTAATCATCACTTAATTAAAAACATTTAAATAGTTGACTATGATACTCAAAGAAAAGCTTGACTTTGATCTGCTTGAGAGTCTCGACGTGAAAGAATTCATGCAGATTCATATTCTCAGACTTATTCTCAGCTGTACTTATGAATCAATCGATTTTCAAGATGATAATGACAAAGATGTTCACATCTAATTATTTGATTAGAGTTTTATAAGTCACAGTCTTTATCATTGCAATGTTCATTGAATCTGAGAACTGTTTAAGATCTTTGATGTTAATTAAAGTCACGTCACATGATTTTAACTGTTTAACTGATCTTAATGACTTCTCAGTATTGCTGAATGAGAATGATTTCTTGCTGAATTGAGTGACAGTAGAAGAGAAAGATCTTTTTAATATATGAGTAGAAGTCAAACTCTTCTGTTTCATCATTGTTCTTTCATTTAAGAAAAGAACAGTTAAGTGATAATTGAAATTCGAAAATTGAAAAGAGTTGATTTACATATCTATGACTAAATTTGTTTTATTCATTCATGTTTTTTCTAGAATCATTTGATGTTGTTTTAATTGAGTGATCAACATAAAAGCAATGTTTACTGTATGATCTTGAATCGTTAGATTCAAATAAATGACATGAGTAATGAGTTTTTTTGCATAATGATTCTTGAATTCTCGTATTGACTTTGCTTTGATCAAAGTCAGAAACTCAATTTGCAACTGATAATAAACAATTTGCACAATCACTTCATCAATAAATGAATAGTCAGCAGCCTCAGTGTCAATCAATGACTTTAATGAGTAACTAATTTCATTGCTAGAAAGTACATATTCAATAGTCAAAGATTCAGAAGTAAAAGAATCATCTGACATGCTTATCATTGAAGAAATTAACACATCTTTCATCACGTCTTTAATGAAAGTCACTAGTTTTTTATCTTGTCATTCTCGATAAACATTTTCTCTTTCTCTTTATTCTTAAGAATGATGAATTCATGTAAATGAAGAATGAAAGCATGAGATGTTGAAGTGCTGATCTTGTTTAACTGAGAACAGTTCTTGAATAAGTGATTCAAAATCTTGCATGTATAGCAGATGATAAGCATTCTCGCTCAATTAAACTCTGAGATAGAAAAGATGATAAATTTAACATAATCAATTATCAAAATTGACAGTGCTGATGAGAAAGTCACATGTTTGTCAAATACTGCAGTGAGTTTGATGATTCATCACTCACTGCATAGCTGATAGTTAACTCACTGTCTATTATTTACATCTTGAAGAAAGTTTTTTAAATGAGTGAGTAAGACAAAATTTTCAAAACAAATCAATAAAGCATTCTGTAAGTGATTATTAATTTTATTCTGAAGATCATTCATCAGAATGCAATTATTGTAATCAAGATAATTGAATAACTTCATGAACTTGAAGTAAAAGACATTGAAAGACTTATTGATTTATTTCAGAGCATTATACTTATGATGACACTTTTGATTCTTATCTAGATCATCATATATAAACTGATCGTTAAGTTGAGTTTCAAGTTGACATTTTGAATTCGACTTGATTTAAAGTTGAGTTGCTCACATTTTCAACTCAATTCAAGTCAAATTACGCATATTTTCAATTTGATACAATTTGATTCGACTGAAAATTGAGTCAACTCAACTCAATTCATCAAGAACTTGAGCTTGACATCAAAAGAACTAAATATAATTTTTTTTTCAACTTTTGCATTATCTTTTTGCATTATCTTTTTGATAGAAAATCATGAAGAGAAAACATAAAGATTGTTTGACTTTGATAGAAAGTCATGACAGAAAAACATGATAGAAAGTCATGAAGAAAAATCATGTAAACTGTTCAATCAAGTTATTTACATCTATTTAATATCTTATCAAATTAAGTTAAATTTTTGAGTCAAGTTGTTGAGTCAAGCTTCTCAACTCAACTTGAGTTGTTGAGTTCAACTTCTCAACTTGACTCAACACTTTTTGAGTTGAATACTTGACTTGAACTTAAGTACTTGACTCAACGTAATCAGTTTAATCATATATTCTTTTCAGATGCTTGAATAACTTGTCAGTTAATATCTATGAATAATAAACATCATGATGACATCTGATAAAGATGTGCTCAGCAGCATTATCTTCTAGCCTAGATATTACATAAATAATATGAATATTCTCAATATTAAAATAATCAACATTTGTTTCAAGCTTGTCATCAATCTTAATTCTTCAGCTGTTTCATGTTGATTCATCTTCATCAGTGAATATAAAAAGATTTAAAAACTTGAAGAACTTATGATGATCATTTTTGAATAAAGTGAACATCTTTCATTAAGTTCAATTCTTGATAAAAGCTTGTGACTCAATGTCTTAATGTTCTTAAAGCTGATCAGCTTGAGATCATCTCTCTTTGAGAATCAACATTTCTTTTCATAGTTAAGTGTTGATCTCTTTTAAAGTATCAATTAACATGTGATTGATCTTTAGTTGATTCAATCTCTTGTTATGTTTAATCTGCATGATGATTCAATGCTTGATGCATTTCAGAATCATATTTTGTTGAGCTTTAAATTCATTTAACATCTTGATAATCTCATTTAGCTGACTTTCAACTCATTGATGCAATTGTTTCTTATTCTTTATGTTTTATGAAATCTTGACTTTCTCAACTTCATTTGAAACATTGATAGATAGCATGAAAACTCATCTATTTGCAATGCTTCTAAGCAATCAAGCTGATCATGATTCAACTGACTTGAAGTCATATGTTATGATAAATGTGTGTGTGATGTAATGATAGATGTAAATTCAAAGAAGCTCTTGTAAATTTTCTAATAAATAAATGAATGCAAATTTGAAGAATCTCTTGCAAATTAAAAGTGATACAAATTTGAAGAATCTCTTGCGATTTTTCTGAATAAAAGAAGTAGATTATTTCGTATCATTTACACGTTGATAGCAGAGTAATTGATAAAACATTTATTTAATGTTAAAGATCAGCATAGAATGAATCATATGAATATCATTTAACTAGTAAATAAATGCTAAGAAAGAAAAGTATTTACAGAAAAGAACTCACAGTTTATATGTGTATTTCTGATCTTTACATTAAACTTAAAAGAATTGATGTCTTACATGAATGATGCAGAGACTCAATGACATCATCTTTAACTCAAATTTTCATTAAACTCAATTGAGTTGATTGAGATTAAGATTGAGATCGAGCAAGCTTTAATCAATATGCAATCAACATGTTAAAGTTAATTGTGTATTGATTAAAGTTAAACTAGGTCAGAATTATAACATTTATCTTGTAAATCATTTCTTTTTAATGCTTATTAATTTGTTTCTTCATCATGATTCTGACTTTTGCTAAGACTTGCTTGATCAATGTTAGTGATTATTTCATGTGTTCAAATATATTCTTCACTTTACTCACTTCAATTCTAGATTAAGTAATTTCATATTTAATGAAATTCAAATTGAAACTCATACAAAAGTGAAATTTCTTATTCAGAAAGAATGTTAACTGTTCAATTGATGATGAAATAGCATTATTATCAATGAATTCAGTCATAAATAATCAAACAAATCAATCATCTTACATATATGAGCAGTAACTTCGTAAATATCATTTCACATTTTAATTCATTCTTTCTGTCTGATTCTTAATCTGCAAATGATAATCAATGAATAGTTTCATCTTAATGTTGAGTCGCAGACATAAAAACTTTCAGACAATTGATATGAATTGAGAATCTCGATCAAATACTATTGATTTTAATAGTGCATAAGTTCTGAAGACTAATATCAACAGCAGCTTGACTGTTTATTCTGCGAAGATTTCTTTATCATTTGATTAATATAATATATAATGTCGTTCTTTTGACAATTGATTTATGACTGTCAGAATTGCATTGCTTTCTTCACTTTCTGATAAATTGATAATGAAGTTCAAGAATATGTTTTTTCATCATTGCTTAAGTATGAGCAATGACTTCAGCAGTTTATTGATTCAATCTTTTGATGCTTTTGATCTATGATAAACATAACAGTTTCAAATGTAATGCTTGATCATCATTCTCATCTTCAATCAGCAATATTATTATCTCAGCAAGTTTAACATTCAATTCATGTCAGAATGATCATTGATTGAAAAATTATATGCTTCTTTTATCAATCAAGTGATTATTGACTGAGAAACTCATAGTTTATCATCTTTTCAGAGTACTTCATTAAGTATTTAACAATTGTTCAAACTAATATTTTAATAAGTTCTTTTGTTTTGTTTCATGATTATTCAAATGTTGATACACAGTTGATTTATTCAATTTTCAACTATAATTTGATTTTAAATAAAATTCATTTCTTTAATTAGATTTTCATTAACTTTCAATTCTTGTTTTGAATCTGAGTTAAATATGAGTAAAATCTGAGTTAAATCTTGATCAGATTCTTGATTAACTTTTATTAATTGCAGTTCAAACTTGCTTTCTGACAATAGTATTTAATGCTGATATAACTTTCAATCATCATTTACTTTAACTGACTTGACATTTGACATTCTGATCAGCACATTGACTTTCAGATTTTGTTTCTCTGATTGATATATGATCTTGAAGTTATATTCAGATAACTTCTCAACTCATTTAACTTGTTATCTGATCAGTTCTTTGATGATCATGAAGTACTTCAAATTCAGATAATTGATGAAGATCTTTATTGAAATATCAGTACATTTTAATTCAAGATATTAATGTTTCAAGTAATGAATAATGATCAGCAGTTCTTTGTCGTAAATCTCGTAGTTGTATTCTGCGAAAATCATGTTCTTGCTATAAAAAATCATTGAATGTAAAATGTCTTCATCATCATATTGAAACAATACTTCATCATTCACATAGTTCAAGAAGTTCATTTCTAGAATAACTTCTTTAATCAAGTCAAAATGCTTCAGAATGAGAATTGTTATCATCTGTTACTTCAAGTCATCAAAGATTTTCTGACAAATTTCAATTCATTCAAAGAAATGATTTTTCTGAGTAATTTACCTGCTGATGTTTGCGCATTCGAGTTTGACGCTCTCTCAAATTGGGGAAAGCGTGTTGACACAGCTCATCGCCGCTTTTTCAGTTCATAAATAATCGCTCGTTCTTTCTCAACTTTCAAGATTTCTTCTCATCTTCTTTGTCTCTTTCGTCTGAACTTTTTGTCGACTTCTCGTTTTCGTCTCATGATTCTTCGCTCGAATCTCAATTCACATCTGAAAGAAGTCTCATCTTTGCAATGATCGATTTTATTGACTCAGTTTTCACGTCGCTTATCTGACTCGAGACTTGTTTCTTGCGTTTCTGCTCACGATCTTTCTCGTTTGAAGAAACGCACTTTTTCTCTTGACTTCTTGAATCGCTGTTCTTCGCGTTTCTCATCTGCGTCTTCTAGAATGATTCTCGATCTTTCTGTCTTTCTCTCTCAGCGTTCTTCTGTTTTCTGCTCTTGAATGCTCTTTTGTTTCTCGCTTCATTAGCGTGACAACTATTGTTCATGAGATGTTGAATGATCATCATCGTCACGACAAGAGCGCAAGCAAGATGAAGTCTGCTCAGAGCTATCGTCTGTGCGTCAAGATCAATTGAACAAATGTCTCACATCATTCTGAGCATGTTTTCTACTGTGTCATCGACGAATAAATGACGTGATGCTGTTGTCAGCGATCTGATGACATCTTCTGTCGAAATCTGACTTGCGACAATTGAGCAGTCTCGTTTAGTTCAGCTTGACTGAGTTTCAGACATCAGTTGATGCTGACGTGACTGCGACTTGATTGAGAGAATATGCATGTGCTTTGCGCAGCACTGTCTGAATCGAGACTTGATTGTTGAAGAGACGACATTTTTCTGTGTCATTCTGTGTCATTTTGTCAAACACTCTTCATTCTTGTCATCTGCATCAAAAATTCTTCAGCTCATGAAGAGATTGTCTCAGTCGTGTCGATGCTGAGTCATGAACTATTGATGAATCATCGACGATCAGCTTTAGAGAAGAGAATTCGCGCGATCTGTGCTTTATCAAGTGTCTTGCGAGACGTTCTACGAGACGTTCTGTGAGATTTGATTCATGAAGATCGACGACGATTCAGCTGACTGCTGCAGTAGAGATCTTCGGATGTACGTTGTTTCAAGAAATACAGCGCGTAAATTGAACGACAAGAGAACAGAGAAGAGAAAAAAAGAATCAGTGAGAGCTGAGCAACTCTTGAGAGTTGCATGTAGTCAAGAGAGAGCTTACGAAGCTTTAGAATGACAGCGCAGAGATGATGTGACTCGCAATGAAATTGAATGTATCTTTATGCCGAGAGCGACTGATGAGTCATGACATATAGTTCATCTTGCGCTCTTCTGTATGACAGACAGTCGTTTTCACTGTCTTCTTGTTTATAAGATTCTCTCGCAATTATCTTCTGCAATGACTGTCGTTGACATGTCTTGCATCAACTTTTATCAATCATCATCAGCAAGCAGCTCATGCTTCAGTCTAAAGTCATCAATTTTGAGTAATACTGACGAAAAACGCACGATAATCTTAGAGCGCGACTGATGAGAGAAGTCATTCACGACAAATCGAAAAATCGAACATTTGTTTCAAACTCAGATGACTGAAGATATCAAAGTCGAGAATGAAGATATTGTTGAAACTCAGCATCATGAGAAATTCATCTAATTACTGCAGAAAACTCGATAAGAGCTGAAAACAATCGAGACGACGACGACAGTGACATCAATAACGAGAAAGACTTCTGCTTTTCATTCATCAAGTCTATCGAAAGTTCTCACAATCTTTTGTTCGAAATCGAGAAGAGCACATCTATTTCATCGAAGAAGATTGATCAAGTTCTGTGTCATGACGAATTTCTCAACGTTGATGAATTTCTTCTTCTCGTCGAGCTCTGAACGATCTCGTTAACTTCAGATCAATCTCAGCTTCAAGAAGATGTCGCACAATCATTGATGAAGCAGAGTTCTTCATGAAGAATGTCGAATCTAACGCTTTTTACTGATGACGAGTCTATGACAGCAACGATCACACTGAAGAGTTGAGACTTTCTCAAGCGCAAGACAGACACAATTGACTTGAATGAAGATAGCACAGTCAAGATTCATGATAAGACTGTATTCACTTCAGTCTCAACGTGTTTAATAATCTTACAGAACGTTCATTTGAATTTCTCAATAACATCGAAATCAATGATAGATTCAATAAGTCGATCATCAAATCAATCTTGAAATCTAGCAATGAATGAAACAAGAACTCGAACATCATGTCGAGCAGAACGCTCTTCAAGTCACTGAGCAAGCAGATATTGACTTTTTCGAGACTGAGTGAGCACAATTTCACACAGACTCAGCGTTCAAATCAGTGCGAATGTCTCGATTGTTGTAGGCACGTCTGATAATTCTAGAAGACTCGATCGTAATCGATGATACTGATGATCATGATCTTTCTTCATTTAAGAAGCATAGAGAAGCGAAGAACATGACTCTACAAGCTGTATTCAAAGTTTCTTCTGAACTCAAACTTTACAATCGAGCGCTTCAAGATCATGAGAATACTGCAAGCTCAAATCGATCGAGTGAGATTGATGACAGTCAGAATAGATACAGAACGTGAATCTTTAACTCAAAAGTGAAACGATGTCTGACATTTCACAGATAATTCATTCGTGATGCAGAACGAGAACATCAAGACTAAGAATGAGAATACTTCTGCTGAGATAGAAAGCATTATGTTTAAGACTGATACTGCAGACATTCAACTCAACACATCTTGTTCAACAAAAGAATCAAAGACACATCATTTCTTGAATTCTAATACAATCGTCGAGTCTTTTAATCATCTATGCTCTTCTAGCATCACTTCATTCGCGAATCGTGAAAGACGATCTATTCACGCAAATTCTCACAATAGAAGAAGATCAGTCATCGATGATTTCGTCAGCGCTATCGTCATCAGATCACTTGAAATCGAGCAATATCAGAGTTCTGATGATTCAGCAGAGATAAAGAAGCAGAAGTGAGAAATTACGAAGATTCTTGAGAAGAGAGCGACCGAATCAGAAACGAAATATAGAGTACGCTGAGAAGATACATGATTGCTCAGCAGTGAATTGAGAAGCGCACAGAGATTGTTGAAGAAGTTTGAGGCAAAAGATATAGCACAGCATGAACGTAAACGAGATAGATCGACTCGAGCGAACAAAGGCTGATGATCGTGCATTTTTTCATAAGCACGTCGTGAGTGCGTGTATGATCATGTCTCTGCGTCAAGCAAGCACGCAGTCTATTCGTGATCAAAGACTCAGCTGTAACGCGAAAGAAGATGAAGAAATTGATTTGCAAAATTGATTGATCGTCAACGAAGAACAGAAAAGCAAGCGAAGACAAGAGCATATTTGAAGATTTGTTAATTATTTTAGAGCTTGAGTCTGCTGCATATTGAATTACAATAATGCAATAAAGAACGAGAAGAGAGTTGATTGTAATCACTTCTTGTACTAAACGTCTAAGAGAGCTTTCAAAATCGCTGTCTGCTCTCTCATCGCTTTCTCTAAAGCGTTCTTATCAAATGCGATAATCATCAATTTTAAGTTTGAAATTTATATAATATATATAATGAAACATAAACGATGTATGTAGTCAGCATTTCTCTCTCTACTCAACAGCTGTATATATATATATATATATTATATACACTTCGAACTTAGAATTGATGATTGCTCTTTAGAAGAGACGCAGCACAGAGTTGACTGTCTGATACTCGACTATAGCTGCTCACGTTGATTTGTGTCAACGCTGTTGCCTAGCTAAGTCTTCAAGTGTCAGACTCAGCCTCACGTCAGATGTCTGTCGTTGATTCTCACAGACGTCGTAGATATTTTGAATTGAACGTCTCTCACGTTCGCTTAAAATGACACTCAGACTCGATCTTCATCTTTCAGAGTGTAAGGCACTTGCATCTATTGATCTTTTCATCTCAAAGAATCATGAAGAGTGTGAGTGCTTAAGAAGCTAGACACTAGATGCTAGAAGAGACTTCAATGACGAATAAACTCGTTTCGATCTGTCGAGATCTGCCTTGACAGAGTCAAATCAACTGTCTCGCATAATTACTATCTCGAACAGTCTACTGATGACTTCTGTTCTCAGTATCGCTCATCTCTCAGACGCGCACAAAGTCTTCGCTACGCATCGTGTCATTGATGTATGAACGCGCAAGCATCTTCAAATATGCAGAATTCAACAAACTCGCTCTTTGTCGTTTGATGAGCAAGCTGCGCGAAGAACAAAGCTGCTTCTGTGACACTTCTCAGATCTCAGCAAGTGATAGCTTCAACTGAACAATTCTAATTTCGTTCATTGACGAAGTGAAGTGAATGCTTCGATTCTCACGAAATGACGATGAAATCAAATTCGACGAAACGAATCTCATACTACTGACTAGTGAAGTCGCGACTCTTAAGTATATCAAGATCAACAGTACAATTTCTGTTCTTGAGATCTTTGCATATAAACAAGTCATTTCATCGATTCTCTTTGTGAATAAGCTAACGATCATATAGCTGTTCTAGAGACAACGATGTCGATATTTTCTATATTCTCATGAGTAGAGCTCAAGACTCGTCTCTACAGCATACATGAAAGATTCTGAAGATGCATGAACTCAACATATCTCAAGAACAAAAGGCAAAGATTGTTTTTCAGCTTGAAATTATTACATGACAATTATCTAGACTTCGTTTCAATCAAGCTGAGTCACTCTTTGAGAAAAATGAGAAATTTCATATCAAGACATGTCTATTTCGTAATCTGCTACTGAATCAACGATACACTCTTGAAGATATATCTCGTGAATCTTTCAAGTTTGAAAACGACTATTATGAGACACAAATTTCGACATTTCTTGAACACGTCAAATATCTTGCTTTAGATCATCACTGCTTCTTTGCGTCTATTCTTGCACGAAGCGAATATGACGATGACGCTGAATTTCGAGCAGCATCAGATTGATGAAATGACTTCGTCACTGTAGAATCAAAAATCGATAGCTCACACAATAGAATCGATTTTGTCATTGCTGATGAGACTCTTTCAGTAATGATTACGAAGTGAGCTCATGATCTATCAGACGATCTTTTGAGAAATGATCAACGTCGCTTTGTGATTCATCATTCAGATCTCAGCGTCAACAACATCTTCGTTGACGAAGAGTTCAATATCACGTGCATAATTGATTGAGCATTTTGTTTTACTGTGCTCTTGTTCATTCTTCTTACAGCGTCTGATCTATCACAGTCACGACATGAACTTGATGAATCACTTTTATCAATGTTCGAAAAAGAATTTCGACACGCACTAAAAGAGAATGTACAGCATGAAGACATCAATGCTGAGAGTAGACTTTGTTGAATGTTGAGTCGTAGTCGTTCAATGTGATTATTCTCTCGTATTTTAACATTTGATTCAATCACAGACTGTTATCTTTTCAAAGCTCTTTGAAAATCAATTGAAAATTATGATCAAGAAATGACAGAATTCTTTCGTTCAATGCAATCGTCGAAAAAGTATTCATCGTTACATATCGAGCTGAAGAGAGATGATCAAACAACGCTGCAAGTGACTGAGTTGAAGCGAGAATATTTTGACAAAGATGTTGATCACGAGAATACTGCAAGCTCAAATCGATCAAGTGAGATTGATGAGAGTCAAGATAGATACAGTACGTGAATCTTTAACTCGAGAGTGAAACGATGTCTGACATTGTACAGACAACTCGTTCGTGATGCAGAAGAACGACATCAAGACTGACGACAAGAATACTTCTGCTGAGATAGCAAGCATTATGTCTGAGATTGATACTGCAGACATTCAGCTCAACACATCTTGTTCAACAAAAGAGCTAAAGACACATCATTGCTTGAATTCTAATGCAATCGTCGAGTCTTTTGATCGTCTTTGCTCTCTCAGCATCACTTCATTCGAGAATCAAGAAAGACGAATTATTCATGCAAATGATCACAATGAGAGAATATCAGCGAACGTCGATTTCATCAGCGCTATCGTCATCATATTCTTTGCTCCCGAGCAACATCAGAGTCAAGATGACTCAGCAGAGATTGAGAAGCAGAAGTGAGAAGTCACAAAGATTCTCGACAAGAGAGAGATCAGATCGGGAATGCAATATAGAGTGCGCTGAAAGAGTACATGACTGTCTAGAAGTGAATTAAAAAACATACAAAAATTGTTGTGAGAGTATGAGACAAAAGATCGAGCACAGCATGAACGTAAACGAGGTAGATTCGCTCGCAAAGACATAGTTTGATGATCGTTATATATAACGCGTCGATGTAGAATCAGTTTTCTCTCAAGCAATTCTGTATGCTCGTCATTCTCAGCTCTCACTTGTTCTTCTTTGCATCAGGAATAATCGCGAGAATGTAAGAGATGTCTGCATCTACACGCATATCATTCTGTTCAATTAGAAATTTAATTATTGATGAGCAACGAAGCATCATGTTTAAACAAGTCTTTCTTGTTCATTGCTACGAAAATCGATGAATATTCTTCTTGCGCATCTTTCTCATCTTCTAATCTGTAACTTCGTCGAGTTATTACTAACACATCTCAACTCTAAGATACATGATAGAATTGTGACTAAATCTTTCTGCTAGTCTGACATCGACGTGATCAATCTTCTCTTTTTCAGAGCTTCACAAATTCTTGTGATCTCTTGTAGATCTTGAAACAAAGCAAACAGCGTGTTTCGTTAATAAGATCTGCAAGTGACTCATGCGCAGAATCATTCTGTTCACGAATATGTCTACACAGATGCTTTAATCTCTTGAAAGATTTTCTGCAAAATATGACTGAGCAAGTGTATGATATGGATGTCATATGCAGCGAAGTATACATCATGAAGAAGCTGCTTCATGAATGACGCTTCGACAATACAAGATTATGAGTCGATTCTCGATCTAGCAAACGAAATAGTGTAAACGTCAAGATGAAATGATAAGTGAGTGAATGAATGACAGCTCAGACAACTACGACGCAACATCTTCATGTCAGAGCTAGAAGTGACTAATCGCTAATTCACAATCGCGAGATCAGCGCTTTCATTATTCTGTTCTTCATTTATTTATTAAGAGTAAGATCTTCTACTCAGAGATGAGTTAATGCTTTGATATCAGTGTACTTGCACAAGCTCGAATACAATCGAGGAATTTTGATATCGTCGTTCACTCAAGTCATTCACACGTGCGATCAAGCATGAGCTACATATCGAAGCTAGAATTCTTGATCATGTTCTCATCATTTCTTCTCTGTCTTTCAACGTCATATCGTCAATGCTGCTCAGTGTGAGACGCATTTGATATGACTGAGCTTTTTCAGCTGACGACGAATACTCAAGTCAACGACTTGCAGAACAGCATAGTCATTGTTTATTTTTTCTCACTCTAAGATATCATCAGAATTCAGACAATCTAAACAATCTTTCACGACTACTTTCTGTTTTAGTCACTGTTACTTCATAAATAGTCGTTGCTTCTCATAAAAGATAGAAGTCGCAAGATCTTTACTTGCGTTGATAAGTTTGCTAGTGAAAGACTTTGTCTGCTTTCGCGACTTAGTTCGAAAAGCGCTTGATGTTCTTCGCCTGCGTGACATCAAAGTGTTCATGTCTTGATCGAAAGAATTCGTCGACGAAATTGTGAATAGTTCACTCTCATTGAAAGACACTGCTTCGTCGTAGTCATGTACTCTCTTCATGTGATCACTTCGATTTCAATGTCGCGAGAAATCGTTTTCAGATACAGAACGATCGCATCTCACAAAAGCACACAAATGTGACTTTTCCTCGTGATCATGCTTATCGTGAATCTTTCTCTCATGTCGTAACATGCACGTCGCAGACGAGAAAGATATTGTAACACAAGAAGACTCTCTGCAGCGATAAGACTTAACATGAAAGTCTATATGTTTACTAAATATCTTAGTTAGCTACTTCGCAATGAGAAGTCTCTTCAAATATCTTACTTGAAATGACATTTAAGCTTCTCTGATTGATGAAAACAGTTCACAACGAGGCAAATATAAAAACTCTCTTCGATACAATCAGTCTGATAAAAGAGATGTTCTCGTGCTGTAGTGCTTTCGTCTTCGTCTATGACATATACGATCGACGTACTTTCGAAGCTAATGATAGCGTAAATGTTGATACGTCGTTCATTCAGATTCATATCAGACGTCATATCTGTAGTTCGACTCGAAGAAGTCTTTGCGACGTTGAAAGAAGTGTGATCGAGAAAATTCAACTCTAAAACATTACAATGATGATCGAAATTGAGACTCATGAGATCGAAGTCGTATTGCATTGAATCAAAGTCATATTGCATTGAATTGACTTGCGAATATTGCTGTACAACTTCTGACATACTCTACAAGAGAGATTTCTACTGACTGTGAGATAAACTTATTTGCTGCAGAAAAAAACAATCTCTGATTACTATGTTTATGAGACTGTCTGATAGAGGCGAGATCTTGATAGATACGAGTGAAATGCAGAGAAGAAAACGTTGAGTTCTTGAAGATTTCTCATCATTTCTATTTCTTAAATTGATAGCACTCATTCTTGTATTGTTCATCATTGCTGATAATAATACACTTTCAAGTAAGAGACGACGCTTCTGAGAAAGATGCTAATAGATCGCTTCACTAGCGTAGCTCTAGTGCATTAGTGCCAACATTTATCTTGAGAATGCTTTAGAGATCTCATTTTATGACGTCTTTTGAAAACTTCTTTTTCCTCGTAATTTCACATGCTTCAAAAGCATTCTTGTTGATAAGCATATACTATTCGATCTCATACTTTCTACAACTCGACTGAATACAATGTCTTCAGTAACAGAAATTGTCAAGAGTCTTGAGAGCATTACTCAGCGAATGTGAAACATCAATCTTGACAATGATGCTTTCGACGCTCTAAAACGAAAGATTTTCTGCTTGTCAGCGCAAACTGTAATTCATCACGCACTACAGAAGATCGTCACACAACTGCGAGAGTTGCAGAACGCTGCTACTCTTTCTCATGTTCAAGATCAACTCGACAAGTTCATCGATAGTCTCTACGAAAACTCAGACAAGATCGATGCAACGAAACAGAGATGACAGAAATTGCAAGAGTTGAACTGTGAAACATTTCTATTCGTTGACGTGTTCTACATTTCGTTAGATATTTCTAAGATGCATCGCACGAAATTCAGCTATCTCATGAAGAATGCTGCACAGTACGTGCAAGCCAAGAATCTCTCATCGAGATGAATGTTTCAAAAGAAGATTCAAGTCACTTTAGCGACAAAGACTCATCTTGAGAGTATTGCTCAATTTCGAAGAAGTGAGTTTGACTCTATCAACTTAATCAGTCAGTCATCTCAAAGAATTAGAATATCATGAACTCGAGTTCAGCTTCGATGATTCGAAGAACAGATGATCTGCAAAGCGTCTTTGTTTAGATCAGTAATTGTTCTTAACAACATGCAAGATTAATTCGTAGCAGACGATGCATCGCAGAAAAATGACGAGACAGTCAGCGAGTCGTCATTATTAAGTACACAACATGAAAATATAGATGTCTCTGCAGAATTTCTGTCAGAAGCACTCTCTATCGTTGATGAGCAGAGACTGTCACTATCATCTCAAGATCAACGAAACGAAGATGAGTTGAAATAACAACACAAATGCGCAGCTGAGCTGACTGCTTGATAGAATATCGCGATTTCATGTTGATGACACAAATCACGATCGCTTCTGCAGATATGAGTAATCATGTGAGTATGTCATATGCTCGAGCTAATCTGAACTTTGCTAGATCTGATGAACGATTTAGCTTCATTATCAAATTTGTCACTCACAACAGTCGATGCAGAGATAATTCTCGAATTTCTTAAGAACGAAGCGAGTCGTGAATTGATCATTACACTTTCAAACTCTTATTCACAGCAATCATTCATGATCATCTCTCTTCAGCTTTGCGCAAACATCATGCGAACATTCACTAGCTGAAATACAACTTCTTTCAAGACGTTTTCTCGAATCTCTTGATGTATTTCACCTCAGCATTCTCTATTCATCAACAGTAGTATTCAGACTTCAAAAATATCATGATCATCTTCGATGATGCATTGAGATGTGTTGAATAAGTGCAGACATGCTTGTCATTAAGAAGTAGACTGACAATTCTCTTCTCACTCTTCAATTTGATGATAATCGTCGTAGTGTAATCATAAGATTCTCGAACTAGTGCTGAACTAGAAGTCAATCAATCTTTCAGCTCATCATTCTTATGATCGATCTAATGTACATCTCAGTTTCATTTCTTGCGTTTCGTCTTTTTAGACATAAGATACTGTATATCTTTAGCTCATAATTTTTCATAAGCTTCTTGTTATCTTTCGCAACATTCTTGACATCTAGCGTTCGCATTTCTTCAGTCATGATCAGAGATCAGAATAGATATTGAGAAAGTGCTGTAGCTGATATAAAGAGACTTTCGATTTCTTTCTGAATATTTTCAGTTAAGCACAATACAGCAGTCGTCGATGAAGAGTCGATTCTATAGTAGAAATATCAATCTCGTGCAAGAGGCACAAACTGTCAAACGATGAAATAACGAAAGATTGTAAGATGTTCTATATCAAAAAGATCTTGATTGTTTCTTGAATTTTCGCTTCTCGAGACTGACAACAGAATTGAAGCGAATAATAGTGAAAAACGAGTATGAGATGAATCAAGATGAGATACGAATGAGAACTCGCTGACTACTGACTATATAGATAAGTATCTTCTAGTAAAGAACTCAAAATCTTTGAACAAATGAGTCTCGACAGAGCAAAAGAAGACATTCAGACAGAAAGAAAAAGTCAATGATGTTCATCTTGAAACAGCATTCACTGTACTTTCACAGACTTGTTTGCATGTCGATCGACACTATCTATCTGCGCTTTGTCAGAACTGTTATCACAATATGTAAAGTGCAAGCTGAAAGAAGATGATATCATTTTGATATACTTCTGAGATACGACGCATCGACAATGATTTTCGTGCGAACGTTGCGACGATTTCGAATCATTCATCTGAAGAGACAAAAATTTTGTCTCGTGACTGACGACATTGACACGTGACTCGATCTAGAAGTCGATAGTAGATGAAGTTCTCTCTCGTGATATACTATAATTAGTAGCATCAACAACACTTCAATCATAAAACTAGATCTTGATCTTGATGAATCTAATTTAGTTAGAGTCAGTTTCACGATAAAGAAAGAAATCGATCAGACTCTACTTATAAAGTAGACGATAGATACTTAAGAGAAGAAGCAGAAACGTTCTCGCGACATGAAGAAAGTCAATATCTGCTTGAGATAGAAGAATAAGCTTCTGAAGAATATCTCTCAAGAAATGAAGCTTCGTCACAAAAAAAAATCAAACTTCAAGACTGAAGTCAGAACAGAGTAAAGCAACTGTAGATGTTGCAATTTGAAGAGCTGAATTGATGTTCATGATTGTTTTACAACATCGTGATCGCAGACTGCTTGTTCATTTTTCGCGACGAGTCATGCGCTGCACATCAAGAAATGCTCGTGAAGAAAGCACTTAGTTTTGACTATTTGCTGAATACACGAATATCTTGAGATCTCGAATGCGTATCCTTGTATTGAATTTTACGATTTCGACATGTGTCGTCGATCTTCACAGAACGCATTCTAGACTCAAATCGATGCATCTCATATGAATGTCAGATCAATGAAAGCAGATCTCGTCAGATTAACATGATCGCGAACTGCTTGTTCAGTGCTCGTGAAGAAAGCACTTAGTTTTGACTATTTGCTGAATACACGAATATCTTGAGATCTTGAATCTGTATTCTTGTATTGAATTTTACGATTTCGAGATGTGTCGTCGATCTTCACAAATCGACGCATTTCACATGAATGTCAGAGTATCCGAACTTAAATCGACGCATCTCATATGAATGTCAGATCAATGAAAGCAGATTTCATCAAGAGTCTCTCTAAATTCTTACAAACATCTGTCAGATGTCTCTCTCAATATCTTTGAGCGTTCGCTAGTGCTTTATTCGATAGAAAACTTCGATGATTAATTCGAATACAGAAGCGATCTTTTCTAATACACGACTATCTGTCTCATGAGTCTCTGCACACTGTTCAATGAAGGCAGAATGAGATGATGCTGAAACACAGACAGATATCATCTGTCTTTTCAGAAAAGAGAAAACTTGACAGGCATGCAGAGTTCTTAAGTCTCTACAGCATCTGAATCATTGTTTCGTGATTCATTCTGTGTAACTTGATGAAATTTCTCTAAGTAAGAATTCTGTTGCACTTGAAGATTGAGTGCATCTCTTTTTGATGTCGATTTCGATATTGTTTGAAAGAGAATTCTTTGACGTGAAATTTAGCTGAACTTGCTGCACTTTCAGAGTCTAAAGTGAGCCTGCTCGTGAATTTCTAAGTGATATGTTACAGAGCGTAAAATTAGTTTCACGAAGTAAAGACACAAAGAATGTTTTATATAGTATATTACATCTGATGCAGTTCAAGAACTTGTCTTACGCCTTCTGTATGATATGTCTAACAATGATTCGATGAAGAAAAAGACATACGATAAGTTCTTCTGTCTGTAAAATAATCTGACAAACACATTGCATTGTCAAGATTTGAGTATTCTTGACGAAAGCTTGAGCAATATCAATGACTGCAACGTTGTTTCTCAATGATGAGTGAAAGTCTTATTTCTCTAACATGAGTGATTCTTATCAAGTCATCAATCGACGATTTCGCTCTACGAAGATCGTTATTTTTTATTAACTTATGATGTCAACTGACGAGCTCTTCTTCAAACGCTTTCTTTTCTGTTCTCATTAAGCATTCAAGTCTTGACATCAAAGTACGCGTAAGATTAATTTCTCGTTCAGATCTCTGTACAAAGACTGATCATGATTAGAATCACGCAGTGAAAGACGCACAAGTCACATGTCTGATCGAAAGACACAACGTGTCGTGTATAGAAATAACGACAGAAAGAAAGTAGTGAAGAAGCTTTACAAGAAGAAGATTGCTTTGCTAAAAGATCGCGTCAACGTTCTTAACATGAAACTTTCAAAGCTACAGAACATTTCAAGCTCAATAATCTGAAATGAAAGTTACTGCACATGATGTCAAAAATGATGAACAAAGTTGACATATTTGAAAACACACAAGTGCTGATCTGATCATGAAGATATGTATACTTTTCAAAGTCTATAAGATTCTTTAATCATGTCGATATTTAGAAAAGAGTCTCAATACGCGCTGCGAAGCATGTGATCAGACTTTGAAATCTCGATCATCGTATAATCGACATTGACAACGACAAAGTTGCAAGAGGATAAGAGAACAAGCGACTGAAAAGAAACTTAAAGATAGATTAAGCTTTACAAGATATAAAATTGTGCTGTGCTTGTGTTTTGAACTAAAACTATTAGATGTTACTCTTGATGCTCTTGATCTAGATGAGTCGAAGAACTCTATGTCTTTCAATCTAGACAGAGTTCACAATGCTGAGTCTGTGACGAATTTACATGATGAAATTGCTGCATATATGATACTTTCTTACGCAGCGACGAGTCATTCATCTGTCGCAGATCATGATGTCGCTTTTAATGATCAGAATCGAAGTTCAAGCTCTATGTCTTGAATTTCTGATCATTCTACAGTCTTCGCGAATGAAGATCAGCTTTCTCGTCAAAATTTCTTAGAAATGCACAATCTTGAGAATCAACGTACTGAATACTCTGCAGTTCACAATTCAGTCTTCGCGAATGAAGATCAGCTGTTTCGTCAAAATCTCTTAGAAATGCACAATCTTGAGAATCAACATACTGAATACTCAGTTCACGATGCAAACTTCGAGAATGAAGATCAAATCACTATTTCTACGAATCAGTCTACTAGTTATTCTACACTCTACGATTCTGATTATATGAGTCAAGATCAAGATCAGATCACTAATTCTACGAATCAGTCTATTAGCTATTTTGCACTCTATGATTCTGATTATGTGAATCAAGATCAAGACTCGAATGACACGTCTCAGCTCTGAAGAATTGATGTATGAGAGAGTGAGTGATTAGTATAATGAATGAGAGAAATGTGAAAAGCGTGTCGAAAGATTTTCTGTGTGAGTGCTAGCGAGCTGAAGTGCAAACATTGAACGAATAACTTGTGAGAGCTCTTATAGAAGTCGACTTTTGATTCTCTGCTTCATATGAAAATCGCAAGTGTTTGATGTTCTTGTCTTTCAGACGTCATGCAACAGAATATGCGATTCTTGAAGAATGTTTCAGAAAGCAGACTTCAAGCTTGAAATAGCGAAATGCGAATGTAAAGTATTTCAACTACGCGCTGCTTTCTATATTAGAAGAGAATGATTCAGATAGAATAGAATCTACTTCAATCGTAGTGCGAAGTCATTCATTCTCTGCGAACTTCTCAACTTGTTCGTCAACGACTGAGTCTGTTAGAAAAATAAAGTCATTCGCATCAATGTTCTTGATTCAATCTTCGTTCATGAAAGAAATTTCGAAAGTCATGCTTTCGCTAAATTTATTCATGATGTTCGACTGATATACGAAGATAGTCGCTTATCAATGACAAGATGTGACAAATCAATCAGTGCTCATTTCTATCACTCTTCTTACTACGAATTGACACTAATCAATAAATTATTATGACAAAGACTCGACGTGAGAAAAAAAGATGACAACATTAAGTGCACGCTGTCATGATTCGCGAGAACTACAACGATCTTGATGATGTACAACAACATGAATAAATTGAGCGACAATCTGAGAACGTATAAGCGCTTCACTACTTTCTGAGTCTTGAAATCTATCTGCTTTCGATCAGACTCTCTTATGCTCTCTTACATGAAGAACTTGGCTCAACGCAGGTTCAGAAGCAGTTGAAGCGTCTTTCTCAACGATTTCAGATTTCGATCTTTGAACTTCTGTAAAGAATTGCTCTCAGTAACTCAATTATCTTGAACGTTAGATGACGTCTTGCGTCTTTCTTGTTTCTGTAGAGTCTATCGTAAGCGAAAGAGATCTGAACGAGAGAAGTATTACGCTGTGACTTTAGAACTCGAGAATTTCATGTTGTGTCATACGCCTTAGCTTTATCTGTTTTGATTGATTACATCTTCTTCTGCGTTCGATTTCTTGTCTGCAGAAAATGTCATCTTTAGCATGATCACTTCATCAATCACATTTCAACGACGCGTCTTTAGTTGAGTGCTTTTGCTTGATCTTTTTATAGCATGAGATTGTCTGTCTCTAGCCTGCTCAATAAACAACGCGTAGACAGAGCATGTAGTATTAATTCTCAATTATCTTCTGTTGCTTTTCAAAACGTTGTTTGTTCTCAAGCATTCTTACAATCTTTCGATCTTTCTACAAATCTCGGACAACAATGTCAATTCTCTCATATGAGTAAGCACTCTATCAGCAAGAATTTTATCAACAAATCTTCTGCGAACATGCCTTCTACGAGCAAGTCTTTCATTCGAAGATCTTCTACAAGAAACTCGTAACAGAAGAAATTCATAGATGCGTTCACGAAATACTGAAGTGTAGAAATATGTTAGAACTCTACGATCATTACAAGAAGAAGACTGCAGCATTGATAAGCTCGATTAATCTTGATCTTGAAATCGAGACTAACGATCATCGACTTGAAGAAATCTTTGCTTGATTTGAGAGATCGTGCGTTCGCACAAGCGTCAGCATCTTTAGATTTTCCTGTTCAATGCTCGTCAGTCTCAATGTCACATCTTGTAATCAAAATCACGCTCAAGCTCTCTTATTACATAGCTTCAGCGTCAGACAACACATTGTCAGCTCGAGACACGTCACTTCTAGACTTATCTTCTTTAATTTGATCTACGACATCGTATGAAGAAGTAATCTCGCCTTTATTTATAGACTTTTCTCTAGCAACTTCAGAGTCTTCATTGCTAGATTTTCAAGAAGATCATCGAACAAAGAACGCTCACGCACTCACAGTCAAGATGATCTCTGACATCTCGGATATCTTGAAAACATCTCGAAAAAGAAGCGCAGAAGACTCATTCATGACTATGAAAGAGACGAAGAGAATGAAGAGCTGTAGTGTGAGAGATTAGAATAGAAGTGTCTCAGAGTGATTTTGCGCAAAGACGTCGAGCATCGTAATTAGAAGTCTCTGAAAGACGTTTTCTCATTGAACATATTTGATTTCAATGTATCAACTTCTCGCTCGTCATAAGTTTGAATCGACGAACTGCGCTCTCAAATCAAGAAATCGAATTGCTTTGACTTCTAAGCTTCTCGACTACGTTCGAATTTTGCAGCGTTTCGTAGAAAGATGACTGATATTACATTGTGACTTAATGTTGATTTGACAAGAATCTAAACTTGAGAAGAGAAATAAGAGAGAAAGATGCTCGTTTTGATGCTTTCATGCTTCTATTCAGATGCATTATATCTTCATGATCAGATGACGTAAAAGTGAGGCGCTTAACGATGAGATACATTAATCGTGTCGTCATCTTTAAACGCTGTTAGTGCTGTCTTCGATTTTTGTTGCATAGTACATCGCGCTACATAACATAATCTAGCGAAGAATTCAATCTATAATATTCTGTCACTCATCGAGTCTCACTAAGATTTCAATGATCAAAGAGAAGTCAAGAGACCTGAGAATTGAGATGCGCTTAATCATAAAATATTCTTTCATAATATCGATCGATCAGCGATAGAAAATATGAAAAGCTTGATTCAATATTGATCGCGACACGACGCAAGATGAATTAGATCGTGTTGAACATTCTCACGTGCGATGATCAGATCGCTCTGACGTTGATAATTCTGCTTCAACTCAAGCTCTCGTCAAGCACGAGTTCATTGTTTCTTACTGACATTATCTTCTTTCATACAGTGATGCATGTTTAGAAGAAAAGAATCTCGAGAGAATTCTTGTGAATGCAAAAACAGAATGATACTGCAATATGACATAAAGTTTGAAGCAATTTCGTTTGACGCAAGATCTGATGTCGAATAAAAGTCATTCAGACTTTCAAAAAGTTTCTTTATCAATGAAAGATGCTGCTCTTTGCTGACGTACGCAAGAGTCTTTCTGACATACAAGAATATTTTCAAACATAGAGACATCTGAAGTTCTTCAAGTCTTGCAATGATGACATTGAAAAGACGACACATTTTCAATTCTGAGAAATCTATGACGAGTTGTATAAACTCTAGAGCGTTGTGTACATCATTCTTGACAAGTCTGACTCTTTTCATATGAGAAAAGCTTTGAACAAAGATCGTCAGTAAATTTGATATATCATCAATCTCAACAAGACGAAAACTATCGATTTCGCTCTGATCTTCGAGTAGTTCGTTCACGATAGATCGAGCGTTCTCGATCTGTTCTTTTGACAGAACGATCTTCAGCAAGACTACAAGTACACATGCTCGTTGCAATCTTTCGTACGCGCAGAGAAGAGCTTCGACAGACGAGATGTGCTTCTTCAAGACTTTGTCATAAATTCTGTAAGCATTTTGAGCACTCTGATCGTATGCGACGCGAATCATAATAGAGATCTGACTAGATATCTTATGTTCATCTCGTGCAGTCTCACACAAGCAGCAAAAGTATTTCAGAAAGGGCGACTCGACATCTCTAGACTGAATGAAGTCATGATCATCGCGCAGAAGATCTCACGCAACGTCTGCTTCTCTTCGCTTGTCGCTTCTGATTTCGACTGCGTTGAAAATCTGAACATCTGTGATGTAGCTTGTCAAATAGTCAGCACGAAGATTGCGTAGTAAACGACTATACTTCATCTGAGATTCTCTTTCAATCTTCTCGAAAATAATTCAGTCGAATTGTGAAGAGATTTTCTTCATCAGCAGACTGGCTCGAAATCTTTCTAAAGAACGTGAAGAAAGAGCGAGAGATGTACAGTCTGAAGTGTCAGACACTAAAGAGCAGAATGATGAATCAACATCTCACGAAAATTCGATTTGCAAGGTGAAATTAGACGATGCATGTGATATGTATATTGATTTTCTGCTATAATTCACAGGTGACGACGACTCGTTACATGATCAATTGATAAAAATTGTTTCTGATGTCGCTATTAGCTGATGATGTTAGAAGTGTGCAATCATCATCTCATCTTTTTCATCGATGAGATTTGCAGACAACTCTACAAGTTCTTTTCTAGCTGTCAAATTGTCTTCGAGAAAAGATGCTTCTTTTCTAGCTAACACATTGTCTTCGAAAAAAGATACGTCTGCGCAGACAAAATATGCTATTGTGTTTATCTCGTCTCGTTGACGATTTTTTGACACGACGTTTCTCGACTTGCTATGTTTAGATCTGATTGTTTTGTCGCTGACTTTGTTTCGAAAACAGCGCGAAATTAGAAACATGTTGTTGATCAATGTAGCTACGAAAACGAAAGAATAATTTCTGAACGTTTCGCTCTTAATAATAAATTGAATAGACGTTCAGCAATCTAAGTGATATTGAGACTAGTGATGTCAATTGAATACTCTAAACGACGTTCAACAATCTGAGTGATGTGCAAGTGAATCATCACAATCTGAGTAATTCGACTCGTGATGTCAATGATGTGAAACAATGTGAGTAATCTGACTCGTTGACACTGTCATGTGCTGAGTAAATTGAGCACAATCTGAATGATGCACAGCAACGAGAAAACTCTGACTGATTCTGTCAGTGATTGACAACAATTTGAGTAATCTGACTCGTTGACACTGTCATGTGCAACAATCTGAATACGATGTGAACGACGCGAAACATGCGTGATGCACAGCAACTTGAGTAATCTGCACAGCAACGCGAAAACTCTGACTGATTCTGTCAGTGATTGACAACAACTGTCATGTGCAACAATCTGAATACGATGTGAATGACTCGAAACATGCGTGATGCACAGCAACTTGAGCACAATCTGAATAGTGTACAGCAACGCGAGTATCATGACTAATGATGTAAGTGATGAACAATAATCGAGGTAATCTGACTCGTGATCAGTGAACAACAACTTGAGTAATCTGAATGATGTACAATCATCTGAGTAATTCAAGAATGATTCATCAATGTCTCAGATCAACTGAGATTTGCGATGAAGATTATCAAAGACATGATCTTTTCAAAATTCTCTTCTTTGATTTCTCAATTTGATCTTTAACTCTATCTTTGCATCGAAGACATGAAGTTCATGAACATGAACACCACAGACTTGAAGAACGAGATATTATACTTGCCGAAATTCATACGAATTGCACAGAATGTGATCGATCAAGCTGTCGTGTCTATTGTCGTAGATCGCATTGACGCTCTTAACAAGAAGTCTATCTTCTTATTCAAGAAGTTCAACCTCATCTTTGTCAACAAAAGCTTGACACATTATTTTGAATCTGCACTGATTGAGAAAAGCTCTGAAATAAATGAAGCTGCATCGCGATGAATGATGATGTTTGAGAGTTGCTTGAAAAATTGATCTCAAGAAAGTCATGAAAGTCACTTCGAGTTGTTCTTGTGACTCTTCACACTTTACCATTTGTTCAACATCTTGATGACTGAGTGTCTCAAATCTCTTCTAAAGACGTATCAGTGACAACGATCATCGAAAGAGATCATGAAGCAGCGAAATCGTTCACTATGTCGATTTAGAACAAGCCTTCTTGTTTTGCATTCTAAATTCTGCAGAACTTTCGATGAAAAACTGAGAAAATGTGAAGAATTCTATCATCACTGTTGACGATGTTCTCTATGTCGCGTCGATCTAAATATCGTGTCTCTTTCAGTCTATTTCTTCGAGATGTGAAAACGACAAGAACAATCACAACAGAAACAGCATCGACAAATGCATCAGAAACGACAACTTGAGACATCTTTGAGCTATCGCGAATAGCATTTATGCTATCGCGTGAATCGTGCAATGATCGAAATGGCAGACCGTTCTTTTAGTTAGATGAAATGTTTCAATTTATACAGCAGAACTGTCAGAATCTTGTAGTCATTAAGAATAGCTCAGTCGATTGTCTTAGCTACTTAGACTATCATCTATATTATCTGTGATTGAGACAAGTTGAAAAAGCAGTTGTGCGATCTCTTGCTGAACCATAATCTTATCATATTGATAGCTTGCAAATCATGTGAGCGAGTCGCAGACTTCTGTGATCTTCTCAATAATAACACGTAGAGTACATTTAATCACAGATTTAAAGCAAATGTGCGCGTTTGTTTTATCTTTGCTTGCAATTCTCATCAACGAGCTTCTTTCATGTCATAGAAAGAGATTTCTTTCAGTCTTAACAGTGAAACTTCTACAATTTGTTCACAATGAAACAAGAGCACGATCGAGAATATTCTTCTAATTACGTAGAACGTCTTTCTTTACTTAGCTCAAGCGAAGTCGAACAATATCATACACAAATCATCGTGTTTATACATCAATACGAAAGAAGATTTGAAAAGGTTTCTTTCGAAGACGCAGTGAAGATTGTCAGAAGCATATCATGATTACATAATCACATCGAATTTCTAGTAGAGAAATTAGAGATGAAGATAAGTTACTATTACTTCGATCATCGAATGAAAACTAACAGTTGCATAAAGAATCTAAAGATTCGCACTTTGCAGAAGAATAATGAAAAGCTGAAAGATCAACTTTCGTTACTCAAGAAAATGAAGACCAATGCTTTGTTGACGTTAGAAAGATATTAATGTCTTTTTACCAAGGTACTGCAAGTGTATCATTAACATCTAGTAGACAAAGCATTCAAAGTCGAAAACGTTCGATCTCATTCATTGATGTGACATCATCGACAGCTAAACGACGTTGTGAAGCAACGACGAAGAAGAGTCGAGAGAGCTATATTCATGCGAGTTGAGATGATAAGCTCGACTCATAGAAATACAGAGCTCTGAAACAGTCAGTAAAGCTACAAGCGTGAAGTTTGAGAAATGACTCAAAGTTGAGCTTGCTGTTGACGATTTCAAGACATTCACTGCTTTCAACTCTACTTTCTTTTTTGAGTTTCTTCACATATAATATTTTTCTTTCACGTAAGTTTTGAATGCTTTCACTTATGATTTAGCAAATGAAGATTTCTGTCTTTCTTTGTCTTCATCACTCTGTCAGACAATATCACGACGTGTGTCTTATCAAAATCAGAGAAAGCTACGCTTTTGTGACTTCAAGCTGACAACAGCGAGATCAATCTCGATAGAGAAAATAGTCTGCTGTATGCCTCATTGAATACTCAAGCATCGAAAGCTTCGACAAAGCATTCAAGTTCTTATTCAATTATTTCAAGCTCTTTAGTGAGCATGAAGTATGTAGTAATTTGAGTGATATACATCAATCTGAGTAATCTGAATGAAGCAATCTGAGCAATCTTAGCAGTGTGCAACCATCTGAGTAATCTCAATCTGATGTACAACAACTTAGATAAAACAGTCTACAACAATCTGAGTGATGTAGAACAATCTGAGTAATCTGAATGAAACAATCTGAGCAATCTTAGCAGTGTGCAACAACATGAGTAATCTCAATGTATGATGTAGAACAATCTGAGTAATCTGAGCGAAACAATCTGAGCAATCTGAGCGATGTAAAACAGTCTGATGTGCAAAAACCTAGATGAAGCAGTTCGCAACACACTTGCAGCGATGAAAATTGCTTGTCTTCATTTTCTGACGTGAAGACACATGACACGACAACGAGTCAAGCGCTAGAACAAGATATCAGAAGCGAAATCGAGCTTTGTCAGAAGTCAGTCAAATCGACTACAGCTAAGAACTTCGAAGCTAGCTTCAGTCGACAATTCGAGCTTCAATCGAGCATCAAACAATAATAAATCAATCATCAGATCAGTCATCAACTCGAACTGCAATACTGCGACGCTGTTTTACTTCAGAACTCAGACTTGATAGAGTTACAAAATATTTCTTCGTTCGTTTCAATCTAATCACGCAATTAACTTCACTTTCGTTTTCGCAGAAAGTAGAAATCTCTGTTGAATCTCGACTTTTGTTTGAAGCTTTGACTTTTCTTTTTGAAATGCTCGAAGATGTTCGTTAAGCTCGATCTGTTGTCTGAATTCTCATCTACGCATTGCAGTATCATGTCTTTTCAACTCTGTGACACAGATGCTGTGTTTTCAGTGAAGATCATCTTGCGATATTCTTCATTCTTTCTTCTCTCGAGATACTTGTTGATCGACGTTATCTCTCAGACTACTCAAAGAGTTCTTCTCATCGAAAAAATCTTTGCCTGTTCTTGAGCCGTATTCGACAACGCTGCGATGTCATGATATCTATTAATCTTCGAAGCTCTGAATCTTGATCTGTAGCGAGAATCATGTTCGAAGTCGATTAGAATTAGATTCTTCTTCTCATTCACGACGTAATTTTCGAGCTTGATATTTTGATAGAAGAATCTTTTCATATACAGCAGATGATGAAAGACTTGTGCAAGTTGTACGACTCATTTGCAAAACAAGAACGAAGAAACGTCATCATTGCTTCGCAACTTGAAAACGAATTCTCGTAGATTTTCGTGTGAATAATACTGAAGAAGAAATTCAAGAACATGATTCGAGTCTTCTTCAGACTTCACTAGAAGCTTAGAAGAGAGAATGATAGAAGAATGATTCAGACGTCAGAGTGTTTGAAATTTCTGATAAATGAATGACGCAGAAGATAGATCTTCTGTCTCTTTGAAGAGATATTTTTGTTCTTCGTACTCAATCAAGATTGTGCTTTTCGTGAGATAATCATCATCACAATCGAAAGAACGATACGTGAGCAGACTATGATGATCGATTGCTTTGATGAATTCACTTGTTCGAGTTTTGAACTTCTTTGCTTTCGATAAAGCTTTCAATGCTTCGAGATAGTATTCTGCGCGAACGTAGAGCTCTTTATTGACATCGAATCTGACACGTTCATCATAGCAAGACTCAGAAGAAATGAAAGCGTCTTTGTCAACGATTTCATCAATGAAATCTTCTCGATCTTTGTGTTCATAAAAAAGCATGCTTTCAATGATAAAGCGAGTAACAACGTTAGAGCGCGTCTTTAAATAAACGTTTAAGATCTTGTAGCTCTTGTGACTCTCAATCTTTCAAGAGTGTCTCTCGAATGAATAGTTTGACATGACTGTGTAGATGAGAGTAGAAGCAAGAAGACGATAGACGAAGAGAATATCTGCGATCTGTTCACAGACGAAGAAGATAGATGACTCTAGACGCGAGAAAAGAGACAGAATTGTCATCTTCGTCTCTTGTTTCAAAGCATTTCAGCCTAATTCAACTTCTGCAGAAAGTATCATCAATTGCATGATTGTCTAGATGCATCTTTGATTGAGTCTTCATGCTTGAAACTTTATGTTCTGTCTTGTATTTTAGTATTCATCTTGTTCTTCTTCTTCGTAGCTCGATCTATCGTAGCATAATAACGCGTCAGTTGATTAGCATGTCAGTTCTTAGCTCTGTCTTTCGTATCTTAATAACGCGTCTCTGCGCTTGATCTCTCAACAGATATCTCGCGTGTTCTTTAACATCTATTACAGCTTTTGCGATGTTTGTACGCATCATCATCATGTCAACTCTTCGATCGAGAGTCACAGCTGCAGATTGCGTTGCATTCGCTCAGAATGTGACAGTCAAGTACACAGCAAATCAGAAGTGTTTGAAGAAGTATAGAATCGTGATATTAGAACTCTCTAAGAGCGTACAGAAAGTATATGATCAAGACACATATAACATGATAGCATGAGTAACTTGATTTATTCGACTTATGAAATAAAGGCTAACTCACAATCGAACTATAAAGAAAGAACAACTCTGTAAAGACTTAGAGACTCTAGATATTGATCATCGAAAAGCTATAGCAGAATGAGTAAGTTCATTATATTTCAATTATCGAACGAACATTAACGATGTTTAAGAGAGTCTCTATTTCTTTGACTATCATGAAAGAAAAAGAATCTGCTGAATTTGATTTGCAAAATGAAATCGTACTCAATCATTCATTTTGCTCTGCTTCAGCGTCGTCAAACACTTCGTCAAAGACTCTGAATATATTTCATGACTTTGACAAAGCTTCATCGATCTCAAGAGAAACATCGTATCTTGATATTCATACTTCACTTTGAACTTCGTCACAGTCGCAAAGCGACTCGTCTTTAGCCTCACGCTTCACGACATCGAGTTTTGATAGGCTGTTCTCAGTCTCGAAGCTCTTCACACTCACACTCGATTCAAGATCAAAGATCATTAGATGATCTTCAAAAAGACGCGCAAGCTTACTTGTCGAAGACATACATGAAGAAGATTTAAATCAATTACGAAACGAAGAAGTAGTCAGTGCAGAAAAGACTGTAGAAGAGAACGACAAGCGAAGACGTGTCGCGATCGAGAAAGAACGTGCATAATGATATTCTATCATATTAGAAGTGAATGATCAGACTTGAAGTATCATCGAGCGTTGCAGTTAGAAATCTCTGAAAGACTTTCTTTTCTTCATTGAGCGATGCGACTTGTGATGAAGAGCTTTCGATGAAGATGCTTTTGTTGAAGAATTTTGAATCTTCAATGAAATGTTTCTGATGAGACAGAGTTTTTCAGTCTCTCATTGCGTCGATCATCATTCGAAGTAGTATCTCAACTAGATATGCAGAATTAAGCAAAGTGTGTTTGTTAAGTCACGAGCCGAAAATGTTTTAAAGTGTTAGTATCGTCTCACGCTTGAGCTTGTTGTAGAGTGAATGAGAAAAGATTGATATTTTGTCATTATGAAGCTATAATCATCAGGCGAATGAGAATTCCGTGAGCTTGATCGATTGCTCTAGTTGCAATAGTCAGATCAGATGACGAAAGTGTGATCATTTGATCAACTCATTCATCTCATCAATCACTGCATCAGTCACTGCATTCGCTTCATCAATCGCTTCATCAATCGCTCTATTCACTGAAGATGAGATAGCATTACTTATAGAGAAAGAAGTTCGTTTCGATCAAGCAGTTCAGCTGCATCGCTTACTCTGCTTTTCTCTTATGTGTCATTCTTTGAACTGAAGTAAACCTTCGAATTCAGATTGTCTGTCGATGACTTAGTGCAGATTCGCAATTGAAAGTCTCAGTTGATGAGTCGTTTCTGCTTCGTTATACTTGAGAATCATCTTTCAATGAACGTCGAAGCATCAAGATCTCTCTCTTTACAAGCTCATTTCGCTTTACATGAGCGAGTCTGATCGCGCTTCATTTAGCAATCTGTTTCTTGAGAACATTAATTCTTTATCGATTTCTGTTTTGCTTTGAGTCTTCGACTTCTTTGTAGAGAGTTCTGTTTTGCTTTGAATCTCTGACTTCTTCGTAGTTGAGATCACAAGAGCTGAATTGATCGATCTCGATGCTTAATAGAACATTTTTCATTGAGAGATTCTGACGTCAGCGAGAAACGCGTTGTAGATTCAAATTCAAGCGATGATTGACGCACACTTTCAGCCTGAGATTCCTGATCAAACAAGTCTGCGCTCGATAACAAGTTCTCATCGATTCTCGAATTCAAACTCTCAGTATGTTTCGCTCTTGAAGAAGATCTGAGCAAGCATGCGTCTCTTATTGAAGATTTCAAAAGCGTTCTGTAATGATCATTTTCGCATTTGAAATAATTAGCATCAGATATTTCGTATCGTAACTCAGATTTCGAGACTGAATCCGCGCAGTTTCGCTTGCTTTTATGTCATGTAATTCACTGCTTTCAATAAAGCGAGTCAATCAGTTCTACAGAGCTTGCTGATGACAGTCATGTAGTTTTTCAGAAGTCTGCTGCTGCTCTTCAGAAGTATGTCTTTGCTTCGCAATCATCTCTTAAATGATTTCGATGATTCTTACTGAACTGCTCGACTCAGAATATCGCTTCTGTTCTTCAGTATTCTCAACTGTTTATCGACTGTCGATGATTCTTTTTGAATGTACTCTGTTGCAGTCTATCAAGTTTGCTACGAGAATGCTCTCTTCAGTACTTCAAGAGAATAAGAGAATGTGAAAACGACGAAGTTACTGATTCTGAGATAACAACATCTTCAAGCAGTGCGTTGAAGTCTTGCACATCGAGATTCAAGAATAGATTTCGAGAAGCTGTGATCAATCTCGAGTCAGATCGACTGAATTTAGATGTCAAATTGATCGACGATGTATTGCAACGAAGATGCATCTTTGTCAACAAAGAAAGAAGATTTGACGTGAGAAAAAAGAGTTGCTTGACGACTCGTCGTTTTTGCTTCTCAAGACGTCTTTAATGTTCATGAGAAAAGTCACGTGAATCAATCGAATTGAGAACTTTAGCGATATTCGCATGAGAGATTCTAAAATAGATTTTCTATTATAATATAAAGAAGAAAATAGATCATATCAGCATGAGATGAAACAACAATCGTCTTCGTAGCGAGTTCACTTTTAACGCTCACTGATGCTTCGCTGAGTGTATGAAGTAAAAGCAGAATTTCTTGACGACTAGCACTTGTATAATAGAACAGCGTACAACTTCAAACACATTCTTCAACTTATCTTTAGATTTCACAGCATTCTCACTCAACTAATCGTATAATATGACATCTACAAATTATGACGACTTTGCTTTTCTACGATCAGAATCTGAAATAGATATTCTACAGTTATCGCAGAATGTCAAACATCATGATCAGACAACATCAATCTTTGCGCTTCGATTCTCACAGACGCTGATCGATTCGCAACATGATCATCGCTTTGAACGAAATAACAAGAGAGTTGATGTCGTTCTCGACAAGCTCGAAATTAGCGCTGTTCACTTTTGCATCGACTTTAATTGAACAAATGATCAGATGATCGTCACGAATACATTCTTCAACGACATCGTTGTTGAGTCATTCAATGACGAAGTGAAACAATTACGACAGACATTCACTCTCATCTTCTTGAATGATATCATTCAAGTCGCACTCATCAGATTCAGATTAATCATCTCAAGTCATGATGAAGAAACATATAATCGAAAGTGACAAGCGTATAGAAAAAGTGCCTTGATCTCATTGTCGTTTCTCAATGATCTGACTATTCAAAGAAACTTTGCGCTCACTATGCAGAATTTCGCAAAGCTTAATCTTCTTTCTCAAGAGAAAGATGAACTGTCAGCAATACAGAAGACAGTAGACTGTTGCGAAATCTTTTACGCAGTAAAACGCTGATCAAAGAAGAAAGAAGATCGTCAAATCAGAGAATTGATTCATGTAATTACACTTCGTCTATCTTGTGACTATTACGTTAACTGTTTTATAATCATGCGTCACAAGAACATTTCCTGACAAGTTTATTGATCTTAATGAGTCGATGCTGATGATGAAGTGAGTCATTCATGCAACACTTGCTGAGCAGAAGAATGTGTCAACAGATCAGATGATGACAGTTCTAATACATGTCTTGAACGATGCAGCGTATATACATGAACAGAGCATGACTCATCAAGCAATACAGTCATTCAACATTCTGATCGTCTCTCGAGAATTGATGATAGATAAGCTCGAAGATATCGCTCTTTCGAGATCTTTGACGTACAAGACGCTTGAGATGACTTTGAGAGAATCATATTTTCTTAGCGATTATTCTGCTGACATCTGATCAATCGATGTGCTCATTCTTCAATATAGTCTCTTTAATTGCTGACGAGCGCATACATCAAAGTGATCAAGCAGACGAAATGTCGAATGTCAGATTTCTCGTTCTACTTGACAAGATTTGACGAATATTGTCAATTTCATGTTGAATCTCGAACTCAGAAATCGTTCGTTGATCACAAACTGTTCAACAAGGTTTTTCGTTGAACAGAATCGTGCGAAAGCTATGAAGTCGAAAGAAGCACAACTGTATTTCACGAATCTTGATTTCTTACAACTTCAGATGATGATTTCGCGCGTTTCAATCAGCGCTTTATCTCTTCTCTTCGAAATTGAGCTTCAAATCATAACTATCGTCGATCTCGCTGATCGTCTCAAAGCAAGAATCTCGCAGATATTGATTTTGAAAAGAGACTTTCATTTTAAAGAAATGACTAGAAGAGTGCATTACGATATAAAAAAGTCATCAGCTTTGACCTTAAATGCTCTGACTGCTCTTCTTGAAAAATCTCGCGAGATCACGAATTGAACGAATGCGATAGATCTTCGTCGTCTTCAGCAATATGTGAAAAAGGCACATCTGACTGAGAAATCTGACATAGTCGAATTTCTACATTCTCTAGACGTGATCAGACGTTGTTCGAAATAACGATGTTTGCATCTTGATGAACAATCTATATTAACACCAGTTTCTTTTCGCGACTAGTCAAGATGAAGTCATCTTGATTGAAAAGAAAAGATTAGAATTTCAGAATGCAATATTGAAGCAGAAGCAGAAACAGAAGCAGAATCGAGTCGATTTTTATTTTGAAAGCGATTTCAGCTACAGATCTGTGCTAAAATTCGTACTCGCGATGTTTCTTTCTTAATGTCATGCCGTGTCATGTCAGTGATCAGCAAATGCGACGAGAGATCTAAGTTCTTTCGAGACTATTTAGACATTCTCGTCGCAAGAGAAAGAGTAAACATCTTATGAGAGCAGCGCGATCTCATGCTGAAACGACTACGCAAAGCTCAAGAGCAACAGACGACGATTCACAACAAGCATACTCAATTCAAGAACTTCAGCGTAGAAGATCAAGTCATGCTCTTCATCAAAAACCTACGAGATGCGAGACTCAAAAAGAAGTTGTCGCAGAAGTATACTGAACTCTTTGCAGTTGTGAATCTTGTAGAATCTCAATCGTATCGTTTACGACTTTCACTCACATGACGTATTCATTCCGTGTTTCATCTTTCTATTAAAATTCTATTTCAAAAATGAAGCTATCGCTTCTTTCTTGAAAATGATTCTCGTAGAGAACGAAGAGAAGTGAGAAGTTGAAGAAGTACTAGTTCATTGAAAACGCATGATCTGATGAGAAAATATCATAAACGAACTCGTTACGATTTCGTTATCAGAAAAGGCAAAAGATCTCGACTTCAAGAAGACTGAAGACATTCAGACTGAGTAGATTTCGAATACTCATCGAAATAGAGCGAATAGAGATCACACAACTACTAGATTGAATATAAGAAAGGAAAAAGTCACGACTATTATTTATTACGATTATTGAAGTCATTCAGTGCGTTGAATTATGTTCTGCTTTCAACATAGTGCTTTTTGAACACGCGACAAGTCTTTTCTTTGACATCATTCTTTCTCTTATTCTTTCTCAGCTTGAATTGCTCTCAAACACATAGAATTTCATCTAGATGCTTCTTTAGCGTTGAAACAGAAATGCGACGTAATGAGAAAGATTCGAAGGCATTGCAAAAATCAATCATGTTGTTCTAAGTCACTGTTTCAGTCAGATTTTCGTAAGCAGTGTTCATCAAAATCCGAGAATAAGCAGATCGATTTCAGCTACAAATCTGTGCTAAAACAGTAATCAACATCTTTACAATCACTCATAATACAACATATTCTCAGTCAACTTGTGTCAGCTTGAGTTTTGAGACTCGATCATGCAGCACTTTCTTCAATGCTTTAATCTCATGCTCGCTCATATTATCGACGATGACAATATCATGAGCTTTGATCATTTCGTGAGCGATAGCGCTATAGACATTAGTCAACTACTAATACGTTTATCAAGAGAAGATAAAGCAGAGAAGAAAAACATCTTTCTTCTTCTCTGTCTCATCAAATTGCATTGATACTATGTAGAAAACTGCATGCTTGCTGAGAGATCAAATGAATCAGTATCAAGCACTGAATCGTAAGTCTTCAATGTCTGATTCGTTGAGATAGAATAAAATGTTCATGAATTATCTGATTGCAGCATTGTCGCAGACTGCATCAGAAACTGAGATCTACTGCTCATCGAATATGCCTGATCTGAAAAAGCAGACTGTTCGAAAAATGAGTCAATGTAGAGAGATGAATCAACTGAGTGATCGCTTGAGTCTTGATCATCGATTGTATCTGCATATGCGTTCGCTTCGTACTCTTGCTCTATAATGAATCGATCTTTGATTAAAACAGCTCTTTGAATGTATGAAGTAAAGAGAAGAACGTGAAGAGAGAGATTTAGCTTGCCGAGTTGCTTCATGTGAGTTGAAAAAACTCATGACGATGAAGAAGCGAGTTCTAATGAAGTTGATTTATTCAAATCGTTCGTGAAACACGAGCTTTGAGTCTCAACAAGTCTTAAAGCAGTGAGCGAAGCAGATTGTCTGATTTCAGAGTAAGACGTTCTTTGAAGCTCGATCTCAACGTCTATGTCTGCAACGTTGATGAGAATTTGAAGAATAGATTGACTGAAACTCTTATCTTTCTTCAGAAGTATGCGCTCAAATCGACTCATTCAAGCTGCATGAGACATCATCTTGCACTGTCTCAGAAGAGTTTTCCTGAGACACGTTATCTTTGATAGCTCAAATATTAGATGACGAGACATTGAAGACACTCATCTCACTGCTCGAGTCACATGCACATCACGATGTATCGTATCAAATTGAAGCGACGTGTCAGAACTAGAACAGAGTGCTATAGCGAGAAAGATGTCTAAGAGTGAAGTAGAGCTATGCGATCTGAAGACTTAGACATGTAATAATCTTCTGATATATGAAAGATCATTCAATCTCGAGTGAGAGTGATCGTTTTTCCTCATTGCTATCTAATAAATCACATCTCAATGAGTTTCTGAATCTGTCTTCATGAGAATCTTAGCGAGAGTATAGAGATCTTGAGTGTCAGCATTATCTCGTTCAATAACGAGACGATCAGAGATCAGACATTTCTGATCTTATCTCGATCGACTTTGAGAAATGAGTAACGCTTCTCATTCAAGCACATTTCGAGAAAGAGCAACTCAGACAAAAACGAAAGATTTTCAAAGAAGATCTCTTGACGATTCGACGATTCTGCACATAAAGACGTCGAGAGAGCGAGTAGTGAATCTAGAAAGTCAGAAGTAAAGCGAGAGTGTCAGAAGTGAATCTAGAAAGTCAGAAGTGAATGAAAAGTCAGAAGTGAAGCGAAGAAGTCAGAAGTGAATCTGAGAAATCAGAAGTGAAGCGAAAATGTCAGAAGAAATTTAAAATACATTGATATAGAGAACTGTCAAAAAGATTTCTCTCTTTCGATTCTAGCGTCGCTCTAATCTGAGTCGAGTCTGAGCATGTCTGAGCAGAGCTGAGCATGTCATGAACACATTCTGACTTTCTTCAATTGCGACTTGAGCTGTTTTTCAATCTTTGAGTCGCATGCTGACTCGACTTCGTCAGAATTCTTTGACAGTTGAAGCTATAATCTAGACGTCAACGACGAATCAACTCGTCTCGTACTGTCAAGACATCTTCAAGCAGGCAGAATCAACTCAATTTTCTCGCACAATCACGATATTGAATAGTCTCACTCGCAATCGTTTTCTGAGCACATAGCTCTCTCTATGAGTCATGTCATCAAAGTGCGAACGCGCGATCGTCTTTCAGTATGCAGATTTCAATGCGTCTGCTCTTTGTCGTTGAGTAAGCAAGCTGCGCGAAGAGCAGCATTGCTTTTGCAACACTTCTTCAATCGACTTCTGATCTTCATCTCTTTAGAATCAGTCAGAAGATCATTAGCTCTTGCTTCTATCTAATCACTTCAAAGCTCAGTTGCTTGAATAGAGAAAGTTGTTGATATCACTGAATATTTTTGAGATCGCGTTTTACTCTAACGATCGCTCGACAATATGAAGTAAACGCACTCATATGTACTATGTCTAGATCAGGCTCGAAGCCAGATTTGAGTAGATCATTTCATTTGAGATTTATTCATAGCATGACTTAGTTTAGAGAGCAATACTTCGAGAGAATTTTTTTAGTCTCACTGACTCTTTAAGCTCTTCTTTCTTTGCGCTCTAAATCATATGCGATGATCAACGATATACTCAAGAAAATGATCATCTTCTTGAGTGAGCTTCAATGAAAGTGTCTTTTAATAGCTAAAGCGATGATATTTGTCTGCATACTTATATTTCTTGAACAGAACAAAACAACAATTTCTACATGCTGCTAAAATTCATTTGAGCAAACAAAATCAGTCAGCTGATGTAAAGAAATACAAACGTTCAGCAATTTTCTGATGCTTTCAGCACGTTTGAAACATAACTGTTAATTATGCTCGATGAGTCAATTTCAGTAGATTCAAAAATCTATCTAGTAGACGACTCGACGATAGTTCAGATCTTTGCTTCATTTTCTCGATCATGCTCGAGAGTGACGTCATCAACGTCGAATCTTCTCTGATCTGTGATTCAAGTATTTCAAGAATTCTATCGCATCAACTCGAAAGTTCGAGAGATTCACATTGAAGTAGTACACAGATTGTATTATCTGATTCAAAGAATGATCGACGAGTCTGAATTGAACTGAGAAAGAACACATCAAGAACTTTCGAAATAACTGTCTGAATCGTCGATTGTTCAATTGAACGTTGAACTATCAAAGTCTTTGAGAGCTCTGTGAAGAACTCGATCACGAAATCGATGTCTTGTGAAGCAGACATAGTGATACCTGATGAACTCTGAAGGCGCTGACACTGAATCGCAAAACGAATCATCGCAAACAGTATTCTTTCGTCTATTTAGTGTCTTTGAACTTTCATATGACGATAGAAGATTCGATCTACGAGTGAATGAGAAACTCGTCTTCAAATCTACAGCTTCAATCAACAAGAAGTTTTGCAATTTCGAAACGAAATCGAATTCTTTTCAACAACTTCTCTACTTCTGCCGATTCATCGAAATAGAATCAAATTTCTTTTGCAATTTCGTGTAGTCTTGAGCTATTTTGATCGTTAGAATTCTAGAACAACTCAATTTACGTGATTCTTACTGTGACTTCATTGTTGCAAATTCTGATCGAATTATTGAATATGAAAATTGCGAAAACTCTGTTTCTTTGAAGAACATACGATGAAACGCGATATGTTATATAGAACGCAGAAAAACACGTAGATATCTCTGATTCATATTATTCAATAAATTGCTCGAAGAATCAACTGATTGAGACACATGTATCACGTCATCACACTTGTTGCTCGTGCATATTGAATCATCAGAATTTATATCAAACTCAACGATCAGTCTATCTGAGATAAGATATGATCAATAGAAATCTAAGTGATAGATTGTCTCGACACTTAGCAAATCGCTGATGTGTGATAGAACGATCGCAGTAAAAGAATTCATGCATATACACGCAGACGAATTCGTCTCAGACGAATCGTCTGTAAGTCGTACAATTCTGACGTCGACTAAGATAAGTTAGCATGATACTGTACTGTATGTAGATCTTACTGTCAACGCATCATCATCATTAAGAAGTGACTCTTCTCGCGCAAAAAATTCAATTCATTGCGAGCTTTCTTCTCAAGCTATTTCAACGCTTCAACAAGATACGTCTGCTCTAGATTATCATGACAGCTGATATTCACGTTTGCAACTTTTTAGTGCTCAGTTGAATTTCATTATTCTTCATCAACTATGTCGCTTGACGTTATCAAAATTCAAGCAATTCACGTTCAGTGAAACAAAAGCGAAGTAGTGAAGCTAGATTTCTCGAATCGTATTTTTGATCTCACGTCTCTAGTCAAAGCGAAGCTGCTTGGCGTAGAACTAGTCATGAAAAAGATGAAAACTTTCTACGAGATCAACAAGAAGAACATGAAGTGAATTTTGCGCTTAGCGAAAGATCCGAACACTAATCGACTGTCTGACGAGTGAAAAGAATATTTCGAATTCTTTACTATTGCTAGAAAGAATCAGAAGTCTTTTATCGATATAGATCGAGTGATCGATTATCTTCGAGAGACAGAAGATAAGAAGAAGCTCAATCAAAGCTTCTATGAAGCATGATTGAAAAAGAAAGTAGTCGATGAATTTCACTGATTCTAGCATTGTTCAGAGAATGATCAGCAACGAGAGAGATCATGAGCTTAGACTATCTTTGTGATCTTACTCATAAGTTTGAGGCTCGAACCAACGATTTTTGCTTTTCATCACTGTTCTATGTAACAGTTTATGAACATTGTATTATGTCGTCACGCCTCGTCGTCTTCACGATTCTAATCAACTATCTCATCATCTTTACATCTTCTACACTTTCTATTCTTTCTGTTCTTTCTACACATAGTAGTCACTCAGCATAGTAGCATAGTAGCAGTCACTCTTTCTCGCTGACTTGAAAGTCACTATCTTCAAAGTAGAATCATGAAAGCGACGTCTAGATCTGCAACAACATCGATATCGATGAATATGCAACAGAGAGCGTCTGACGATTGTCAATCACTATTGCGACTTGCGAAACTGAAAGACTTACGTTTCTTGCTCATTTTCGCAGAAGTAATTGATAGACTGAAACGATTGAAGCAAAAGCTGAGTGAGAAGACTTCATCGCGAACGAGAAAAGATTGTTATCTATTAGTGACGAATGATGAGATAAGATACGATAGATAATGAGCTCTGAATCAATCTGAGACTAAGAGAAAATCCTAATCGTTGTTAGTCATTACGCGAGATCGATTCACGTATCGCTAAATCTAGATACAGTACATCGTACTTCGTACTTCGAGTGCTTCGCAAAGTGTTTCCTTCTACTTTCATTGTCTTGATCACTCACTATATTCATCAAGTCAATATCTGATATGACAATGTCACTCAGAATGAGCATTGAAGCAATCAGAACTATACTAAAGCAGACAATATTAGCTGAATTGAACATCACGTAATATGATATCGTACAAACAACTGCTTCGAAAGTACAACAAAGTCTCAAGGCATACAAACAGATTGACGATTCTTGAAATCTCTGATCTCAGCTTTTCAAATCACAAGATTCTTTCTTTGTTCTCGATCGCTTTTAAATATGAAATTCTTCAGATCAATGCAAAATTTCGCTGTCGACTTCTTTGTTTTTCCTCTTGTGCATATAATCGAACTCGATAATTCTTTCATACGCGCAAACATCTTTTAACATTACGTGATGACAGATCTATCATGCACGAATTCGTCTACTTTGCAGTTTGACGCGCAGTATTTCGGAAGATGAACAAGAAAGCTGATGACAGAAAGTAAGAACATAGTGATAGTGTATGATAACATGTAGAGCGAGTCTAAAGAATCTCGCAGAGCGATTTTCAAATATCTTTACTATTCATCGCGAGCGAAGTCATCAAATCTGCTTCAGCAAGCAGTAGCACTGTCAAAGACTTCGAAAGTGTCAATGATAATCACGTTGAATCAAATTTGAAGAGTAGCGTAAAGCTGAGTCAAAGTGCTTAGAGTTCAGTATCACGACGCGTAAGAGTACAATGCTGTAAGTCGACTAGATTCGAAGCTTAGCATCGTTCATTGCTGATCAGCTTCATAGACATATCGTTTGTCAGAAAGCAAGTAAAGCAAAAGACAAGAGCAAAATGAAACAACAGATCGAAAGCAGCGAGACTGATCAGATCGTGATCAACGAAGTCGACAAAGACAAATAACAATGTGAAGATCATAGATTCGTTCAAAACGACGAAGCAGATAGATCAGAGAATAGAAATGAAAGCGAAAACTCTATCGAGAATGTCGAGACTGACGAGGTAAAGAATGAATCAAAGTCAGACGATCATGAGCTTTCGCCTCAGCATCAACATCATCGAAACAGCGACGCTAAGAATTTTGACAAGCATTTTTCTTTTGTAATAGTACGTCGACTACGAACGTAAGCTGAATCACTTGATAGTAATCATCTGAATGCTGCGAAAAGAAATAACATGTCGAATAGTTCGATTCTAGAAAGAGAGTGAGAGATGTAGCAATCTTGATCTAATACGACGACGAGAAGTGTAGTAATATTAGTTCAATCTAATAGAAGCAATAAGCAATGAACGAAATTAATGCAAGTTTACTGTGTTGTACATTAGCTTCGTCTTTCATTCTTGACTTCAGCAATTTGCTTCATACTGACATCATGACAATCTCTGCTGACATGCTCATGACAGTTATGAGAATACGAAAATGAAATTTAACGAAGTTAAGATGTCAGTTCTACTCACGTGTCTAGTTCGCAGATCGATGTGATTCATTTGTCTGCATCGCGAATAGTTAACAAGTCGAGAAGTGAAGTATGATAAGACGAATTCATAATCATATTTCAAAGAACGATGTATATACGTACTGTTTTCGAACTCAAGTCATCATCATCTCAGAAGTACTGACTCTCTGACTCGCAGAAGAGCTGATTCACGAATTGACTAGATCGTGTGATGTCGTATATACAATCGATCTAGAAAACGATCATTAGCTCAGCAATCAACGAAGAAGTCTATACGCAGAATCTCAGAAGTAGTAGTTGTCATCGTTACTCATTACTTGAGCTTTTTTAAACGTCTCTCACTCTTTGCGTCGCACATAGTTGACTCTTTCGACATTCTTCTGTCTTCGCTCTTTTTGATCTGAGAGAACGATATTGACGAAAGGTTTGCAGTTGCGATCTCTCGCAAACTCGAAAACCAACTATAGAATTGATTTCGATTCATCAGACGATGACAGTGATAATGATGATCTTTACTAGCTTGCGAATTTCTCAAAGTCTGCAAGATGCAGATCGAGATAGTTATGACAAGACAACGTACTGTTCTTTCTGTTTCTGAACATATCAGACGTCTCTTCTTTTTATCTTGAAGCAATACAGTACAAGCAGTCTATAATTAAACGAATTGTTCTCAGAAAGACACAGAAATCAGATAAATTCTCGACGTGAAAAGCGTAAAGTCGTCATCTATATCTCAAATAGAATCGTATTTGATGAAGTAAGTTTTAAGCAGGCTCAGATCATTGAATTCTCTGTCTGAACGACAGCAGTGAATACTAGATCTCAGCGCACTGCACAGAGCTTTTCGTAACAAAATCATCATCTTGCAACATAATATGCTTTATCGAAACGAGTACGAGTTGTCTGAAGAACTTGCAACGATCGCTGACTCAGTCGTCATGCTGCGAGAATGTTTGACCAATCAGAAGCGTTTGACGAGATCATGATTCGTGCCATGAGCTTATCTAAGTCTTCGAAGTAAACAAACATTCATGCCTCAGAATATTTATTATCATTCAACAATACAGCTGCATTATGACTCAACAGTCATCGAATTACAGACAACTTTTTCAAGAAGAGCAGAGAAAGCATCAAGAAGCAGAGCGCGCTCAGAAAGAAGCAGAGCGCGCTCAGAAAGAAGCAGAGCGCGCTCAACAAAAGAATGAAGAGAAAATTCGCAAAACAACATTATTTGAGTTTCTTGACGCTTGTCATGTTCATCTTCACTTCAATCTTACTGTTCAAAGAAACACGACATTGTCAACAAAGAGCGACTCTGTCAATGCTAATGACAAGATACGTTTCGATCGAATTCTTGCATGAGACGATTTTTCTACATCGCAGAAGATCATCTGAAAGAATCTTCAACGATCAAACTTCATGCATGAACGACACTTCACGTCGCTACACATCTTGAAAGAGTCTGAGAAGACTATTCATCAGAGAATGATGAGTTCTGAGCTAGACTTGAATCACTTCGAGCGCTCGACTGTTGAGAATCACATCGCATTGATCATCAAACAAATTTACAACAGTTCGTTGCTTCGAGAGAGATTTTGCCTGAAGAATTCAGTAAGATTCGAAAATCAAGACAATACTCTCAGCTCGAAACAAGAGATGAAGAAAAACATGCAACATCTGAGCATCTCTGAAAGAAGATGATCTTCTCGTCTTCTGACTCAGCTTGCAAAGCCGTCAGAATCGTTCGCGTCGAAGTCGATGACTGAAGCAATCATCGAAGCAGCAAAGACTACACGTTCTCGTGCGAATCAATTCTGCGTGTACAACATTTTCAGTGAGATCGAGAATACAAAATATCGCATCGTCGCCTTCATTATTGAATACAAGGCCTCTCACAAGCTACATCTCGACTGCATATATGAGAGTCTCAAAGACATGAATCTGAAGAAGATGATTCGCTGCAACGAAATCGATGATTCGCAGAATCACTTTCGTCGTCTGATTGTCACAGTCATCACTCAAGTCTTCTTTTATATGATTCGCGATGAATTGAAGTATGAGTACGTCTGCATCGATGAAGCATTCATTTTCCTGCGAATGCTCGATAATTCGAAAACTGTCTATTACTTTCTATTCATTTCTGAGAATGACGTGAAAGAGACGACAGAAATGACATCGAATGCAAATGAGCAAAATCGATTACATCTGACTGCAATGAAACAAGTGCTGACGTTCATTCTTCAAGCGCTGAAGAGATCGTCTCGAAGTCAGAGCTGACAGATCAACGCGATGACTCAACTGAAGATCTGAAAGATGATCTACGATGAACTATTGAATAAGATCTTCATCGATGACATATCTTCTTCGAAGTATCGATCTTCTCGACAGAGCATCTTTCTTCGTGTGTCGTCTATTCGACTTCGATCGAGAGCAGCTTCGATCGTCTCTTCGAGCTGTTGATCATCAACAGATGAGCATCATTACAGTGATAACGAATTTGATTCAGATTCAGATACTTCAAGTTGAACATATCGACAGCGTTCAACTCAGACTCTCACGCAAGCGCTGAACTCGATCAGCAAGACATCATTCGATCAAAGTTTTCATCTCGAAGACAAGAATGTACAGTATTGTATTCAAAAATGTCTTCGTGAGTTGATGAAAGAAGATTCGCTTGATAAGATGTGTTCAAACGCGCTGAATCATGAAGAGAGTCATCATCAGATCGACAAGTCTACTTTTCTCAATCTGATACGTCAGCAACTCTTCAAAAGTCTGAATATCGATTGCAAGTCTATCGACTTGCACGAAGCGCGCGAAGCTCTGTTCATTGTCAGATTAACATCACACGAGTACATTCTGACTGCTAAATGCATCATCATTGACTTCGTTGCTCATCTCAAGCGAGAAGTCGTCATCTATGAGCGTCTTCGTTCGATTCACGAAACTCACGTGTCGATGTATCTGAGAAACGTCGATCTTGACCATTCATATGTGTATGATGACATTGCTTAGATCGTTCACATGATGTTCATCGGTTTTGAAGAACAACTCATCTCTCGACACATTAACTCAGTCAACAGTGTGCAAATAATCGAACAGTTTGAGCGCTCGATTCAGACAATTCATCAGCTCAGAGTGCTGCATCGAGATATGATGTCTCATAACATACTTTGAAATGTGAAGCTTGATCAGATGATGATCATTGATTTTGATAGAGCGAAGATTCAGAAATCGCGAGCTATTCTTGATGCGATCTCATCGAATCGAAAGAGAAAGTGAGCGACTGCACTGAAGAAGCAGTCGAATGATGTGTTCATGCAAGAGATACGGCGAGCAATGATTGAACTTCGTGAAACATGAGATAAATCGTCGCTATTTCATCGTCGCCATTGTAAATGAGATCTCAACGACTCGAAAACTTTGCAGTAGTTCATCAAATGAGCTCGTCAAACATCTCAATCAGTCTACGCTCTTGAGATCTGTAAACGAGCGATGTTTTATCGATTTCGAACACGCTACATACGCTGACGAAGACAAAGAACTTGTGTGATCAAAGACAAACGAGCGCTGGAAAAGATGTCATCGAATAAGAAGCGAAAACGAATCGAGACTTTGAGTGAAGAATGCAGAGTCAAAGAGAGTCTTCAACGATAGCTCGAAATAGCTGCGTCTCTTGAAAGAATTTACTGATCACTTCAATTTGAATCGTGCTCTTGATGTCGACAACAAGACTCGAGGCTCGTGACAAATTCGTATTGATCGCGATGAAAAGAATGATCGACTTCGAGTTTGACTGCGATAGATTGAGAAGTGCTATCTAAAGAAGCAATGCTTCTATCAGACGTCGAAATGCGATCAGGCATCACGAATATGTCTTGAACAAAGTCACTCAAACAGAAGACGCTGACGTGACTTTCTCTGAACGCAAGTATAAGTAGTCAGTGAATCTCTTGAGACATTCGTCGCTCATCAACGTCTCTTTCTATCTTTCTTGTTTGCACTTTCGTTGCATCGTTTCTCGTCTTGATGAAAGTTTTGAAGATTTTTAATATCGTGAGCGATGTATCTATGCTTGACGACATTGAATGTATATTTGAGAAGAAGCAAAGCGACTAATCAAAATTGCATCAACATCTTCGCAAATTGTTGAAATTGTACGAAAACTGATGCGAGACTTTTGAGATCGAACGTCAGACGCAGCGAAGAGACAAACGAAGAAGATCGACACATACAGACAAGAGTCGATGATCGCGAGTTATTTCTGTTTGTTCATAGAAGAAGTCTGTATGTTCTTGATTGTATCTGAGACATCAAAATGCAGACGTTGGAAAACTGACAGCTTATGAACTGAAGATAGAGCTGTCAGCAGCAGAGACTATCTACTCATTCAACGTAAAAGAGCGTCGTCTGTTCTACAGATTGTCAAAATTTGTAGACGCTACCTTGATCTGATCTAAAAAAGTCGAAAGTCTCTTTCGATCTGAGAACTTGTCAGAAGATCATGAAGAGGCTACAGAGTTGACAGCTCTATGAAGTCAACTTTCACAAAACACGTCAAGCTACAGATAATGAAGCAGTGATTTGATGAGAGCGACGAGCGCAAATCGTGATCTGTGATAGTGACATGATATACTCTACGATGCAGCGCGTCTTTCAACGTCACGAAGAATATCTCGTTCGTTCATTGTGAACAAGACAGATACAAGAGTGAAAGAAGATATATGTAGAAGTACTGCTCTGATTGAAGATATTCTGTCTTGCTCAATATCTTCATATATCTACTTAATTCATGTCTTTGATCTGTACAAATTGCTGTCGACAGCAAACGATTAGTCATTCATGCGTATTCAGACTATGATCACTTCTGTGCAGTCTGTTTGAATACAACGTGATTCAATATATGATAGTCTTATACATATAGCTAATATAGATAAATTCGCATCAGTTGCTCAAGTAATAAGAAAAGCGTTGTCAGAGAACGTCAAAATTGCTAAAGAATTCACAGCAAGTATCGATATGCATGAAGATACAGCGTCGACAAAAGAATTAAATTTTTCTCAAATCTCAATATCGTCAATGTTAGGGGCCAGCATAGAGCGAGTCATATGGGTGTAATGTAACGAGTATATAAATGCTAAGGAAGGAAAGTATCCAGAAGGGAAGAGCCGGCTATCTATATGACTCAGGAGAACATAAGCTAACCCTGAATAGGGTTGGCCTCGGAACAACCCTATAGCCTAGCGGCGAGCGGCCGGCGATAGTCATCAACATAGCCACCA
>JAABUI010000315.1_pt1 | contig 47422 bp, 46 predicted proteins | sample 5559111 | NCBI WGS metagenome assembly JAABUI01 (sample SAMN10711870, study PRJNA513365) | rock metagenome | isolation source: Antarctica rocks | place: Antarctica: Victoria Land, Buttleship Promontory | reverse complement strand
GAACAGTGATTTGAACGAAACGCAGTCGAATAAGCCTCGAGAGCTTAACCGTCGAAGATCGCTGAGAGTCCCTATCGATAGAACTTCGGCATTGAGGTTATATAAGCCGTGTGGTGAGGACGCAGTACCTTGCCCCTTGGCTCGGTGGCTTCGATGATCGTTGTAACAGTCGCACATCGCTCGATAAAGATCGTTAATAAGCGTCTTCGGCTGCATGTCGTCGGGTTCGTGACTCTTCTTAGCTCTGATAAGAATAACCAATTGTTATCAGGTTCCCAGCCGGCACCACGTGGAGGTGAGAGTCTTGCCAGCCTCATGACTTCTAATGTAGGAAACTTTTGAAGGATGCATTGTCCAGGTGAAAGAAGTCCAATTGGAAAAGCTGGGCTGAAGACGCCTGAATGGAAGAATACAGCAAGAAAGAGTGAGTGAGAGCAATGCAGGAACCCAACAAGGCCACAAGAGGTCTCGAAAGCAGTGAATAGGCATATTCATTTCAGGACTCAAGCACGTCAAGGAATCATTTTGATACTTTCGATGCGGTGCTGCACACTAGACCCGATCTAGTTAGATAAGTCCATCGATTGAAATGCGTGGAACGAGACTCTGCCGGAATTTCACATGCCAACACGTCAATCTCTTCGTGACAACCTAAGCTCCCAAAGTCTCTCTTCATAAAATATTTTGAACATCACTGAATGCTCATCCAGTCTCAATGGCCTCAATGGAGTTCCACCCTGTCTTGTGGGTGTATTCCTTGATCCAATGGTTTCTTGACAAGCTTCTCTCGCCCACGCCTCCACCGCCCAATGCAACCCTCACTAGACCTCGAATTGCCATCATTGGGGCCGGATTGACCGGTGTCTCGTCTGCTTCTCATTGTGTCGGTCATGGCTTCGATGTCACAATCTTTGAAGCTGGCGACGAGAACAGTCTCGGAGGTATATGGAGTGTGAGTCTACGATTTCTCCCCAACGTGCACATGGCTGACCTTGTCTTTAGAAAGTCAACAATACTTCTGGTCTTCAGATCCATAGTATCATGTATCGATTTCATCCTTCGGTCAAATGGACGAAAGGATATCCAGACCGTCAACAGATTGTGTCTCAGATAACCCAGCTATGGAAGAAATATGGCTTGCAAGAACGAACCAAGTTCAATACACGCGTTACTTCGGTCACCAAAGACAAGCAGGGGTGCTGGATCATCAATGATCCTTCGAACGGTCGGTTCGATGGCGTGATGGCTGCAGTTGGAAGCTGCGGAGATGTAAGCGGTGTTCGTCGCTATCCAAGCGGGATAATGCTAATCTAAGAACAGCCCAAAATGCCCCACATACCCAACCAAGAGGCCTTCAAAGGCGAAATCTTCCATTCATCTAAGCTCGACGGCAAGACAGCATCAGGAAAGAAGGTCCTCATTATAGGTGGGGGTGCCTCAGCGGTGGAGGCCCTTGAGTTTGTCGTCAATACCGATGCGGCCAAAACCGCTGTTCTCGCGCGATCAGACAAATGGATTATACCACGAAACGCTTTCGTAGATATCCTCCTCGCATTCAATATACTTGGCCAAGAAACTATATTTTCCTGGATTCCTGAATCGCTTCTCCGAGTTTTCTTCTATCGCGATCTCAAAGACCTGGCTCCCGCATCTGGTGGGCTTTTTACCGGGACCCCAATGGTGAATTCAGATATCTTCCATCAGATTCGACAAAACAAAGCAGAATGGCTGCGTGGTGATATCATTCGCTTCACCGAGGACGGTATCCTTTTCAACCATCGCGCGAAAGGCGTTCCTCAGGGTGGGCCGGGGCGAGAGGAAGAGATCAAGGGTGACATGGTTATCATGGCTACAGGTTATCAACGACCAAGCCTCAACTTCCTCCCAGAGGAAGTATTCTCCCCACCTTACCAACCGCCTAACTGGTACTTACAAGTAAGTCTCTCTAGGTGGGACTGCAGGCTCATGCGGCTTGAGAATAGTAAGATAACAAGGCTAATCGCATGATAGGTCTTTCCACCTGAACATCTATCAATCTGCTGCAACAATTGCACATGTAAGCTCCCTCATCAGCCCTAACATCCAAACCCCCAATTAAACCCCTTCAGATATCAATGCCATCGGCACTGTCGGCAACTACCACATCGGCATCTACACCCGCCTCCTCCTCATGTTCCTCGTCGACCCCCTCACACGCCCCAGCGAATTCTGGATGAAGAAATGGATTGACATGACCACTTTCCTCAAGTCCCACGCCCCCACCGGCGCCTTTGATTTCTTCACCTACTCCGAGCTTATCTATTGGTTCGTGTTTTGCGTTGTGATCAACCCGTTTCGCTGGAAGTGGGCGGTGTTTGTGTTTTTCGGGGTGGGAAACGCGCTGCCGTTGGGGGTGGTGAGGAGGGAGGATCGGGTTAGAAATGGGTTGGGGATGAAGAGGGGGAGAATTGAGTAGGTGGGGGTGGGGGTGGGGGCTAGGTTAGGTGGAGGCGAGTGATCTTGCCATGATCAACGAAGCAATGGAATTGGTAAGCATTCTCATGATAAAAGTCTTTTAGCGAATATACCTATTCGGACCGAGCGACGGATGAGAAAACCGGGCTACGAGCCGACGATTCATTTTCAATTCCTTCAAAAACAAAGTACTACCTACTTCATGGATAGACTATTCTGAACAGAAGCAAGCATATACCCATTCAGATTCCACAATCCAATCCAGTCTCTATGAGAATACATATCTACATCCCAAGTATACACTCCCTCCATAATCACAACCCCTCACTTCTACCCGAAACTACCCCATCTATCATCACCCCCCCTTTACATAACAGCCCCCATAAACCCCCAAAACCCCCCTCCGGCACCAACACCTCCCTCTTGCAGCAGCTCGCCTAAACTCCGGCTCTGTAGCCCGCAAAGCTATGGTCCTAAGCGGCATGGGGAGGGAGATCCGGCGATACATAGCTTGCAAGGACTCTAGGAATATGCCATAGGTACATATCTGAATATTTATATTACGGTCTACTCTAGTAGTAGCAAAGCTTTTTTAAGCCTAGTTGTATGTTTTTTGCCGTGTGGGACTACCGGATTTAGGAGCTTCTGGGCGAGGGTTTCATTTGCGGTAGGTGGGGTGGTTCCGGCAGGATCCCCGTTCTTCGGACTCTTTGCCAGCATGCATAACCTAATACTAGACCCCGTTCTAGCCGATGCATCGCTAAGGTAGAGATACTGGGGCCGTTTCTACCTAGGGGCGAGGATCCTGTATGGTTTATTTAGGTTCAAGGTTGGGGGGGGGGAAGTTGGCACGCTGGAGGGACTGCTTGAGGCGCTGGAGGAAGAACGCCTCCCACCATGCCTTTTGGGGGGCCGAGGAGGTATGTAGTTTAAAGTAGGTGGGGGTTTGGATGGGTGGTGATAGGGTGGTCGTGTTCGGTACTGGGCCGTGGGAGGAGAAGGGGGAGTGGGAGGGGGAAGAGGAGGATGGTGGTTAGGGTTGAGAAGAGGAGGGGGGGGAGCAGTGTGATGGGTATACATCGTTGGAGACCTTGAAGGCAGCGGTGTGATGGTGACGGGGTTGGTTGGTCGGTCAGAGGATTGCGCGAAACGAAAATCGAGGTATTGGTTAGGTCAGAGGTTTTCCCTTCTGTATGGAGGCTGAGCAGGAGGGAAATTTTAATTTTAATTTTTTATTTCTTCATTTTAATGTGCTTATGCAGCCAAAGGCTATGAAGCACAGCATACCATCTACGCATATGAATACACATAGAGTCGTACTGACGATGTATGTAGTATGGAAAAGCTCTCTGTGTGAAACAGGCTCTTGGAGCTAAAAAAACCACACTGTTGTTTATTCTAGTAGTCGCTGTAACCTGAATCCACTTTCCACACCCAGTCAGATGAGCTCGAGAAAATCCTGCTGCAAGCAGCCGACTCAAAATCCTAGACAGTATATCCCGTAGACCAGTTGTACATTGTGCAATCACACCGATAGAATGGGCGATGAGGAGCTATGCCCGGCAGGAGGAAAAGAAAACTTAAGAAATCACAGCCTTTGCGAGCTGCCAAGAAAGTCCACCGAAAACGGGGCAGGCAACACCATGCTCAAACCCACCCGGCATGATTATCTGGCTTGTAAAATTCTTTGGTAATCCCTGGCTGTCTGGCCATGGCGTACTTTCGATGGAGCATGAAGGGGCGGAGAAGACCATGGGTGATTTAATGAGATGCAGTGCGCCTATGGAATAACTTTCGGTGCGACAACAGGAATTTGCAGAAGTGGAAGACAGTTCCCGATGTGGTAGCACATGATATGTTTTATGATGGTTTGGAAAAGGGAAACCTTCAACGAAAACGACAACTGAAACAGCGGGATGATATCTTGCGAAGAAGACATCGACAAAAAAATTCCAAAGACGACTTAGGCCTTTTGCAAGAATTTCTGCACAGCCGTGCCGATAATTTGGCCCAAAGCCGTGTTCTGAGGCGCAGGAAGCGATTAGCGATTGTGCAAGGAGACTAAAACTTAGCTTAGGGATCAGAACTCACCTTAGGCATTCGCATAATCGAGAAATGATTCCCATCAACGATCTCGCATTCTATACCCGGAATCAGCTTCTCCCACCCATTGCCCCCAAAATCCTTCCTCGGCTCCATTATCCAGTCCTGCGCCTTATTCTCCACTCGCTCCTTTTTCCCCGTTAAGCTCATCCGCTTCTGCTCGGGGACAGACTCCCACACCCCGTTACGAGCCCATATGGCTACACATGGCGGAGAAGTTTTTAATGGTCCTAGAAGCAAAGGATGATATTTCTTCAACGCTTCCAGACTTGCGACGAAATGTTGGCGGACATTGGCTGGCACGCCGGGCCCTTTCCTCTTGATGCTGTCGAATGTCCCGATTTGCTCGAGAAGATCCACAGTTTCTAACGGCAATGGCGGCATTGTTTCCGGGCACGGCGCGTCAATGAGGATCAGGCCTGCGACTTTAGTGCCCGTCAAGAGGAGGTGCTTGGCTATGTCATACGCATAGGTACCACCAATCGACCACCCACCTAGAAGATAGGGGCCTTCAGGTTGGTGTTTCAGAATTTCGAAGAAGTATGATTGGGCCACGGCCTCTAGGGGAATATTGAAATCCAATGGATTGCCGAGGAAAGGGCTATTGAGAGCGATCACGGCGACCTCGACGCCGAGGTTTGGGATATTGACATAGGAGCTTGCAGACCCTGAGCCGTCAGGGAAGAGGAACAAAATCGGTCTTCCCGGCTTCAATTGTCCTTGAAGGAGCACGGAGGTACACTCTGGGGCAGAGGACTGGGCATTCAGAGGCTCGGCTGGTTTTGCCGTGGTTTGAGACGGTCTACTAAACGAAGCCTGGATGTCGGCAAAAGTAGGGTGGTCATGAAAGAATGTTGATGGTAAAATTTGGCCAATTTTTGATTTCAGGGTGTTGAGGATGGATAGGCTGAGTAGCGAGTCCACACCTAGATCTGCAAATTCAACGCCTGGTTCGATCTCGGAGACTGCTATCTCAAGCTCGGATGCGATGACATTTCTGAAGACTGTTGCCACGTCCTCAGGCTCAGACGGGCTTGTAGCGATGGTAGTTGGTTGGGATGAATTCGTTTGTGATTTCTCGTCGCTGGATACGCTACAGCTCTCAATTAAGCTAACAGCTGGCCTCTTACACAAGAAGGCATGTTCAAAGTATTTCCTTAAATCTCCTACCGTTGGGTGGGTCGCGAAGAGAGAGCTTGGAATGTCATACGCCAACTGTTTTCGAAGTGTATCAAGAATTGACATTGTCAGTAGCGAATCAACTCCCAAGTCGGCCAGATCCGCACTTTCCATCAACTCACTTGGATCAACGCCAATCTCGCCTGCGATACAAGAAATGATGTGAGAAAATGAGATGTCGTCTCGGACTGAAGGACTAGTCTCAGTTTTTAGCGGTGCTGACACGATGATGCTCGGAGGCGTTAATTTGTCGACAAATGGTACAACCACATCTCCGGGAAGGAGGGTATAAAGTACTTTCTTCTTGATAGACTGGAACAGAATACCGCTAAAAAGAGCAATCACTTCGTCATCTTCTAGGACATAGACATTACCAGACATAACCCCTCGAGGACCTGCCGGCTGCATACGTACGTAGGTCTGATAGCATTTGTCTTGAGCGAGTGGTTTCACGAACCGCATACTGTCCCAGCCATGAGAGATGTAGACCACATCTTCAGGCATTCGACAATTACCATTGAGGACGAAGCCAGACAGATGCGCAAGGCTATCAATCCAATAGGGATTATACGTAAACTTTCCATCTTCTGTCGTTGTCTGGAAACGTATTCTAGCAGTAGCCTCGAGCATCTCGCTGTCCATAAAAGCTTCTTCGATCCCCTGGTATTTTCTATCGTATTTTACCAGAGTAGAAAAGAGTTGATAGACAATGTCTTTTAAGATTCTGTGAATCTTGCCAGCGTTATCAGGTAACATCAGGCTTTTGATCCTGGATTGAATGAGATACGCTGACATGGCCCACTGTGACATCCATTCTTTTCCATCTCCATAAATAACCGAGCAGGTAGCGTGATCTGTCACCTCGGTACCCATTTGAGAGCTCAAGCCGATTTCGACGGTAGGACACTCCTTATCTCTGACGGCTTTTAATCTCACTAGCTGCTTTGCGCCACTATTATTGAGGAGTAATGGTTTGAACACTTTCATTCCAGAAACGTCCATTGCTGGGATTTGTGTACTGTGGTCAGTATGGGTCCATATGTAAGAGGCTGCAGTCAGTGCCATATCGGCATATATAGAGCTTGGGCACAAGCCGCAATTGTTGACCATGTGTCCGAGGATTGCCCTGCGCAGCTTCTCCTCTTCCAAGTCCGATATAAAAATGACGGATACACGCTCCTTAGAAAAGTCTTCGCTTTCGATACTGTGCAGCGTTGAAGTCGAGAAAGGTGGAGCTGATTGAGGGGCTTGCACGATAGGGGAAGAGACCCCTTTCTGGATTGACCAATCACCTTGATACTGTAACCAGTAGCTTTTGAGATCAAAGGCGTAGGAGGGCAGCTCTAGTAAGCTAAGGGCATCCTCATATTCTCGGCTGTGTTCGCTCCAATCGACATTAACACCATACTCATAACCTTTCGCGACGTTTTTGGACAGAGTTGGCCAGTTCTCTTCCCTTCGACTTAGCGAATGTAGAGTGCGCTCGGATGACAGACCCAGAATAGTCTGAACCATGGTACTGCACGAAGGTTCAGGACCAATTTCAACCCATATGGTTCTTTCATTGATCACTTTAATAGTCTGAGACTCCTCTACAGCTTTCACAAAACTCACAGGGTTCCGTGCTTGCTGCGCCAAGTATTGAGCACCAAACACTCCTATTTCCTGGACAACTGTTCCCATGGCAGTTGATAGAACGGGAATTGTAGGAGCGCCGTAATGGACTCGTTGGGCTGTAGCCTCAAAACCTTGGAGGACCGGATCGATTTGAGCCGAATGAAATGCGTAGGGTGTGCATAACAGGGTGGATTTGACGCCATTTTCTTTGAGATGTTGACTCAATGCCTTGATGTCCTTGACAATTCCACCAACAACGGTCTGATTTGGCGAATTGAAACATGCAATCTCGCATGAACTAAAGGGAAGCTCTGAGAATACCTGGTAGAGCGACTCGGAAGACAAACTCACTGCCAGCATAGCATGAGTCCCAATTGTGCACTTTTCTTCCAGCAGGAGGGCTCGTTCACCGACGAGAAAAAACACATCTGTAACGCTGAGTACCCCTGCAACTACTAAGGCCGAATACTCGCCCAGGCTATGACCGACAACAGCATCCGGCCGGAAACCCCATGACTGCCACAGAGTAGCCAAAGCTACTTCCAGTGCAACTAATGCCAGCTGAGAACGAATTGGAGAACATGCTGTGACATCAAGATCGCTTTTAGTGATCAGGTCAAGGAAAGAAGGGAAACCAAGTTTTCTGCAGATTGAATCAAACGTAGCCAGAGAATCGCGAAATACTCGGCAAGTTCGGAAAAGCTGTAGGCCCATGCCTGAATATTGTGAAGCTTGACCCGTGAAAACCAATACGACCGGTGGGGCTTTGTTGATCCGTTTCGGTTCATCTGTGTTCGCAAGGTCTTTCTTGAAAAGTTGAATAACCTCAGAGATACTAGTAGCAGCATGGGCTTTTCGGAAGACATGATGCATGCGTCTAGCTGTGGTAGTGTAGGAAAGATCCGAAAGCTTTATCTGCGGGTTCTTTATCAGGTAGCTTACCAACTGCTGAATGTTTTGCCTGAAGGAATTGGGCGTTCTCGCAGAGACCGCAACCGCATACGAAGTACGAAGATCTTGTCCGATAGTATGCCGCTCCGGTGGGGCTTCTAATATTAAGCTCGTGTTTCCTCCTGTTGCATTAAAGTTATTCACCACTATTCTCTTCTTGCCATCACCATCAGGATTAGCGGTGAAAGGTATCCGGACCTTAGAGATCTCAATGTTATGCGATGACAGTGGGGGCAAATTGTTGTTTATAGAGCTCTTGATGCCCACATGTGGAGGGATGATATTCGTGCGGAACATCATCGAAGCCTTGATCACCGAAGCTACGCCGGAAGCAGCTTCACTATGCCCAAGATTTGGTTTGATTGTCCCGATATAAAGCTGGTGGTCTCTCTTTCGGTTCCCAGCGAAGACATTCATGACCGATAGACATTCGGTGACATCTCCCGCTTGAGTCCCTGTACCATGCATCTCTACGTAGTCAATATCTCCCGGCGTGAGGGACGCCTCTTCGAGAACTTGCCGCAACAATTTCTGTTGGGTTTCTGCATGGGGGTGTGTTATTGATATTGCGTTGGCTGAGTGGTTGGTTGCAATGCTTTTGATGATGGCTTGTATGTTGTCTCGATCTGCAATAGCATCTTCAAGACGCTTGAGAACTATGGTACCAACTCCATCAGCACGGCAATAACCGTCGGCATTTTCGTCCCAAGTTTTGCATGACCCAGTAGGTGAAAGAAAGCCTCCTCGACTTAGTCCGGCGAAGAGATCCGAGGCTGTCATGATGTTGGCACCTCCTGCAAGGGCGGTATCACACTGTCGTGAAATCAAGGCAGAACATGCTAAATGAATCGCAGCTGAACTACCAGAGCAGGCCGTGTCGAGGCTGAAACTCGGGCCCTCCCATCCAAAGTGGTAGTTGATACGTCCCGGCCCAAACGCGCGAATACCGCCCGTGATATGAAAGGTGTCAATATCTTGCGAGGCGTTTACTTCACGCCAGTCATCACTACTCTGACCGAAGTAAGTACCTATCTTGGAATGATGAGTGGCAGGGGTGCGGTCAAAACTATAACCTGACATCTCCAACGCCTCATATGCCGTCATCAACAAAAGTCGATGGATTGGATCGGTTTGCGCAGCTTCGCGAGGAGACATGTTGAACAAACGCGCATCAAATTGATCTGGATGATCTAGAAAGCATCCATATGGAGTTATTGTAGTGTTCCTTTTCTGTCCGCTTGGATCACAATGAGTTTTGACGTCAAATCGATCAGCTGGCACCTGGAGAATTATCCGTCAGGCTAGACTTCTTCAGATGAAGTGGACAGGCCATACCTCTTTGTGTAAATCAAGCCCATTCTCTAGGACCTGCCAGAATTCATTAAGGCTTTCAGCCCCCGGAAACCTTCCCGACAAGCCAACAATCGCGATATCTTCGGATGCACGTCGATGCTCGAGCAGATGGAAGACCTGATCATTCGAAGTAGTTCCAGCGATATTCCGTACCAGGATAGGTCTCAAGGCCCTTTCAACAGAGCTAATTGCGTTCGTCGGTCCTATGGCCGAAAGTGTGACATCCATATCTTTTGAAAACGATGTCAAGTTTTCAAGTATCAAAGACCAATCAATTGGAAGCTGGAGAATATCGTCCAAGGCCCTGCACAGTACCTCTCGTATCCCACCATTGCCGCTAATTACCTGTCTGGAGCTGGTGGAAATGATGGGTACAATGGATGCCACATGTCTGTCCAATATGGGTGATGTCCCAATGATCTCATCGATGTTACATTCGTCAAGATGACTAGCATGATAAGCGGCTGTAAGAGGAAGTGGGTACCTCCGAGCATGCGGTAGTCTAGTCAACGTTTCGAACAAGTGCTGTAGTGTTGAAGGTGGACCACTGACAGTAATGGAGGACGCTCCAGCCACACTGATATATGCTTGCCTATGTAAAGGTATTTTCTAGTCTCGGGTCAGCCACTGGTCGTGCAGGGAAATTAGCGTGGGTGCGCACATGAGATTCGTGAAGCTGCTGGAGTTCGGCCCTCAATTCATCCAAGGGAACGCCAGACACTATGGAAGCCCAGCTACCTAAGCCTTGTTCCAGGTTTTGGGCTCGGCGGGATACACTGAGGCCAAGTCTTAATGATATACGTATGATTTCTGGTGCCAACTTGAGCAACTCCGTAACTCCGTTAGCGAAAGCTGCCGCAATCGCTGGCAGTACTCCGGTGCAAAGACCAAGTAAAACTTTGGGGGTCGAGCCATCGAGTATCTCATGGTCTTGATCGGCTTGACTGAACGCTTGTTAACGTCTCAGTTCTAATATAGGCCCTCAAAGCTCGCAACTTACACCAAAAGCCATCCAAGTTGTACCACTGATAATAGTACTGTTGTCACTGCACTATGTCCGTGACTGCCATGGGAGTGGGATTCGCTTAGGTCTAGTAGAGTTCTAAATGAGAAGTAGAGCCTTTCTGGTGGAACAAGACTGGCCACGGCTGATTGCAGAACGTCTGTACTTGACTGAAGTAGAAGTGATAGAAAGATTGACCGTTTTGACAATCGATAGAGTTCCTGAAGCGAAGCATGAATATCAACGACCTGATCTCCAAAGAGATACACGTTCGTCTTTGGAGCCATCACCCGTCAATCACAAACACTGATGACTGTTGGCAAGTTGAGCGGTGGATTTCAAGTTAAAAAGGAAAGCCAATTTCTGGCAACCTATAGCTCTTTCCACCGCCGAGCCTGCTTCCTTCTTCAAGCGAAATTTCAGGCGTCAACCCATCATCATGCCTAGTAGTACGTCGGACATGAAGTTCCTTATTTGCTTCGTCATAGCGGCGGCTATGCACATGTCAACAATAGCACGGAGAACAGCCCCCACTGAGCTGAATTAATCCTGTAGAAATGAGTTGGCAGTACGCGAAGGATGGTTGAAATCTTGAGGATCCTCTGGTCGAGTGACTCGCCATGATGTTGTTGAACGGAAATCTCCGTCTGCAGAATATCTACAATGCAGCCCTTTTCAATTCGATCGAAGTAGCTTTAGGCGATAGCGGTATAGAAAGCGATTCATTGCCTGCATTGGAAGCAGTGAGGGTTGGATTTTCAAGGATAAGGCAGATCTAACAGCCTCATGCCCTGGGGGCGGCCCCAACTAAACGAAACGGAGTACCCCAATCCTCGAGACCGGTATTTCAAGAGCATAGCGACTGGCATTGTTTCTGGAAGCTGCAGAAAAGGATAAGCTTTCCATGCGGTGTTTCAAAAGCATTCAGCTATCGAGTCTCGCGATGGAAGATTGCTGTTGGAGATCTCTGGGTGATTGCGCATGCAAGCCCCTTAGCAGGCGACAGCCGGACAATCCTCGCGATGGCATTTGCTGAAGCCTTGGAGAGAGATTTGGATGCGCTTATAGGACAGAACTCTGTTGTGGTCCTATAATCTTGAGAGGGCTTACAGTTGGTGAGGGGTTGGAAAAGTTGAGTCAGGGCCGGAACTTTTTTTTTTTGATGCCGGCCTCGGCTCAACTTTCTGCATATGCTAACCATGAGTTCAAAATTATTCCAACCCCGACTCAGCTTTCTGCATATGCTAATCATGAGCTCAAGAATTGATATTATTTAGCTAAAGTAGCTAGAAGACAAACAGCTTGAGCGAAGTATTGAAGCCGTGCATATGCACAGCTTGAGCGAAACATCACATATATCATGAATCTACTTTGCAGCAAGACGAGCGAAGATTCTTCTACGTATGCTTAGCATATGCACAAAACATGCAAAATCATGAACTCAACTTGTGACATGCTCATTCACAAGCTATCACTCTTCATCAGATCTTTCTCATGTGTTTTCTTCTTCATTCTCGTCGTTCAGCTCGTGATTTGCATCATCACTTTTCTCATCTTGAGCGAGCTGAGTTTCTTCTTAGTATATGCGCGGCATATGCGAAGTGCAACACTCACCTTCAAATCATTTAGTCAACTCGTTATCTCATTCGCTCGATTTTGAGCGTCGATGCTTTCGTCGTTCATCGATGTTTCTTTGTGCTCAGTTGATGCTACGCATATGCATCGACGAGGCTTTGATGATCAGATGTGAATTTTTTTTTGTGATCTCGCTTTATGCTCTTGACATATGCTTCGCATAGGCTTCGAAGCTTTTTCAACCCGACGTCAAGTCTTGAATGTGCGGGACATATGCAATTTTTAAAGTTCAACCCGACGTCAAGAATTTTTTCCAACCCCGGCTCAACTTTTCCAACCCCCCGACCAGCTGTACCCCCATCTTGAGACATGCAAGTGATAAAGAAGTTGGCATGATCGTCGTGTGTTGGCCCTCAGCCACCGAAGTCAACTTGAACGGCCGCACCTCGACTGCATCCTCGCGCGCAATTTTCGTGCACCCAGATTAGATTACTTTTCGCAGAGCGCATTTGAACAGAAGGAATGTTGGGAAGCTAGTTGAGGCAATCCTTCAGTTGGAAATGCTTGTAGGCATGCTGAGTTTTCGACTCCCCACGTAGTACATCCGTAGCTCCTATCATAGCCGATACACATATACTAAATGTACATTCTCTGTTTGCACCTCATATATCAAAAGAAGGCCTGGAAAGGTCCATGAGCTAGCTTCAGAAGATGGTATAAAAAGCAAGCAAAGACCCGGATTATTATTCTCAGATTTTAATCTCGATGGAGAATTGCCGTATTGAAGGAAGCAATATTTTAAAGTTTCTCATATGATTCTGCTTTATCTCTTCTGATCCCTTTATGGGACTTCGCATATCTCTGAATGAACGTACTCTCTACAGACTTCGAGAACATTGGTTGTCCATTCAGGAATTTGTGCTGATTGGTAAGTGAGGGACATGCCACCACAAGTAGGCTTTTGCAGAAGACTAAGAAGGACTTTCATATGTGTGTTTTTGGAGGCATAAGCATAAAAGAATTACTTAAAGAGCCGTTTCGTACCATGATTCCGTACAGTAGTCAAACATGGATGGTGTTTTTCCAGCGCATTGATACTTGTTCAGATATGTCGAAGGATCTAGGTATCTACTCGTATGAAGCGGAAATTGTTTGGTCACACAGCAGGGGCAGTTATGAGATCTTGCAAAGACATGTCCCAGCGATGAAACCAGGTGCAAAAATTGCCATCCACGAACTCGTACTGCCTGACAGCCCCGAGATCCGGTTGACAGAAACGATGGACATGTAAGTACATAATACTCCTCTACCTAGTCGCAAAAGATTGACAGTCATACTAGGTTTTGTACAGTGACCTCGACATCATCCAAATTGTTCACTTCAACGGCCACGAGCGCTCAGCGAAGGGTTTGCAGCGCTTTTTCGAGACCGCCGATCAGCGCTTCAGTCGGGGAGCTCGATGAGGAGCGTCGAGGCCTCATGGTCGCCCTTATGCTGCTTGGTTCACTCGTGGCACAGCAATCTGGCCCGGGCAAGAATCGTGCTCTAGTATCGAGACTGCGTGAAGGCTATGTCGAAGGCGGTATCATAGACATGGGAAGTCCTTTTCTTCTGATATCGAGGCTTCTTAGACGCCGAAAGTAGCTGGATCTATGACAGCAGGGCAAAGTACTGCCTCAAAACATCTCGCCCCATCATTCTCCCATCCTTTCACCACCTTCTACGAATAATTCTCCCCAGATCCACTCTCCGCTCTTTCTTCTAGCTCAACTTCCAAACTACACCCACCATCCCATCCTCGTACCCGCGAAAGCAGCAACCCAAGTCATACAAAGATGAACAAATATTCTATTCATAAAAGACTATTCTGAATATCGCCACCTGTACAAGCCATTCATCGTACGCTCTCAATGCTCATGTCAATGATTGCTTTCAGTCTTGGATCTAGGTACCAAGGTGTATTTCATATGCGAGGGTGGTTGGTTGGGGGGATAGCGCCTATGGACAATGGACACGGGGTATGCGATGTACCATAGCAGTACTAGAAAGTCTAGGCTAGGTTTTTGTAAGGGTTTCATGTAAAAGTTGCGATAGTTTGGTATGATACGAGGTTGATGCGGAAGTCATGTCGAGAATTACTCACTCGTCTTGGTTGTTCAGCCGCAGCACCTAATTCATACTTTAACTGCAAAGTTTACCTCGGGCAGATGGAGTTCTATTCAGTCTACTTCCAGTTCTACTCATATAGTTCCAATTTACAAAATCCAGCCATCCTGTTCTCACTTCTTTCCTTACCCATCTATTTCGCTGTCCTTTCATCTCGTCCCAAACGATGGATCTTACTACCACAGACGGTATGCAGCGATACCTCTCCTACACATCATCCGAGTCAGTCGCCTCCGTGGAAAAGCTCGACGGTGGCACCGCAAACTACATGTACCGCCTTCACCTTCAAGACACCGCAACGACCAAAATCATCAAGCATGCCGAACCACACGTAGCCTCCAATCCAGGTTTCCCATTCGCGGTGGATCGGATGGACTTTGAGAAAGGGGTGCTGAGTAAACTCCCCAACTTGCTGCCGAAAAGTGAAGTTGTAAAGCTGCCAAAGGTGTACGAGTATGATCCGGAAAACCACGTATTACTGATGGAAGATGGAGGAGCGAGGAATCTGAAAGATGCGTATAAAGATGCAGAAGTTGACGTAAAAACGATTGGAAAGGAGATGGGGAAATGGCTCGCGTGCCTGCATCAGAAGACCGTTGATGTCGAGATTGGAGATCATCAAACTGCAAAACATGTCTACCGTTTCTGTTATTCTAATCTTGCATCTACAGCAAGCCAATACAACCTCGATAGCTCGCTCGGGGAGCGTATCGATGGGGAGTACGGCAAATTGCTACAGAGCGACGACGAATGCGTCTGCCATGGCGATTTCTGGCCCGGTAACATCATTGTCGGTGCGGCCCCAGAGCAGCTAATGGTAGTGGATTGGGAGATGGTGAGAAGAGGCTGTGGGGCGACGGATGTGGGGCAATTTGCCGCCGAATCGTATCTACTCGACCGTTTCCGCGGACAAAGGGGGTTGCTGGCTTCTTTCTTAGCAGGGTATGGAGAAGAGAGGGAAGGATTATCGAAAGCTTGGTTCAAGCGAGTGGCTGTCCATCTGGGTGCTCACCTTGCGTTTTGGCCAAGCCGAGTACCTTGGGGGGGTGAGATGCAGACTAGGGAGGTTATACAGTTAGGGAACGAAATCATGAGAAGGGCTGACGGGGAAGATTGGGAATGGTTCATGAAAGAAGGGAATTTGCTGAGGGTATTGGTAGGGGAAGGGCTGAGTGAAGGCTAGCACGTAGGTAAGAAGAAAACTACTTTAAGATAACAAGAAACTCAGCCTTCTCGATGACCGCTGCTGGCATCAGACCTGTCTGGATTGTTCCGCATTTCTGAGCAGTACACCAGGTTTCTGCAACAAGGACATGATTCGAAAGGCGGAGATGGAATCTTTGACAGGTTTGATATAGAATTTAAGCTCGGCGATCGTCGAGCACATTGTTACCCGTTATTAGATGATAGTCTTTGGCTATGCTCGTAAACAATGTGTCGAATACAGCGGTTTCGAGCTGCTATGATTTGACCTTACGCGTTGGGAGTTGACATCTGACCGGACCAGAGACGAAGCAGTTGCACAGGTCGAGGAAGCCAGCCATCGATCGAAGGCAAGGATCGCTTGAACTAATGCAAAGCAATAATGTCTTTCTCTCACAAGCCAAAGCGAGGGTTTGTTCAGAGGCATAATTGATGATCCCCCATCTTTAAAAAGCTACAGGATCTCTTCCTTGACCGGAAGCGGAGATTAGAGACAGGTGCATCCAGTTAGATCCCATCCCCTATCACCGTGCTTTGGCTACATTCCATGCTTCGACAACCTCGAGCACCGATTCTATGTGTGAAATGTCCAAGGACTGCTGCTTCTCGCGCGCTATGGATCTGGCGCTTCCTACGGCGTGTTTGATCTGATGCTATGTCAGCATTTTCCAACGATAAAATATGGTAAACGGCTGCCACAGACCTGGCGTCCGTTCAATGCATTATTCGCTAACGTGTCTATGTCACCCTCGCTGAACTGGGTTTCGATCTTGGTGCCGTCGAGAGCTTTATGGAGAAACATCTTCCAGATCATTCTTCTGGCTTTGGCGTCAAGATCGGGGTAGTGTATGGAGAAATGGATACGACCTGTTTAAAATCGTTGAGATCAGCATTTTGTCCCCTTCCTACAAGGACAATTCCACTACTGACTTTCGAAGGCCGGGTCACAGTTTCCAATGCGATTAGTCGTGAGGATCAGGATTCCCTGGAAGTACTCGAGCTGCCGTAGAAAAATCGACACAAGAGCATTACGCGTCACATCTTTAGTATCTCGCTCTTGAAGGAACACGTCTGCCTCATCCAACAGAAGTACCGCAGACCATTGGTGAGAGAGCTCTAGGATCAGATTCAATTGCTTGTCGACTTTCTCGACGTCAGTTCCTAGCTCGCCGGCACTGACTGCGTACAATGGCTTTTTGGCGACTTCGGCCACTGCCTCTGCGGTCAAGGTCTTGCCGCAGCCAGGATTACCACTAAGGAGGCCGATAAGACCGAGACCTTTGCCTTGCACTACGTCGTCGTAGCCTGTCTCTGCGGTAGAATGCTGTTTGACGAGAGAATGAATCAAAGTCTTTGGCTTTTCTCCCATCACCAGAGAATTGAAAGGCTCGTCGGTCCAGACGACTTCTTTGAGGCGCGAAATGGCAAAACTGCCTGTACTTGTTTCAGCGATACCAGGAAGCAAAGACAGCGGGGTCCTGATTTACCCCATATCTTGTCACCGAACCCAAAACCACCAATGAAAGGCGAACATATCATTAGCTGTTCATCAGTAAGAGTGCTCCTTTCGATGGAAGAATGCACATTGGTTGTGTATTGCGTGTTCGGATTATTGGCTCGGTATGACGCGGTGTCAACCATTGCACGGCCATGCGTCTGGAATCGATGTTAGAACGTAAGCCACTGTAAAAACCTTGCTGGCTTGGTTTCAAGGTGAACGCCATTTCCGCTACAAATCGTGCTGGAATGTATCGACAAAAGCAGAAGATACCGATTCCATAGCAGACTATAGCTCGCGCTGGACTTGACACTTTTTTGCGTGGCTCCTATAGGTAAAGCTCTGTTCAAGCCTTATACCCAACCCAGCGTCATGCCAAAACTGCTATTTATCTTCGCGCCAATCCTCGTCGTTCTGGATACAAGAAATCTAACTCACGTTAAATTGAAAGCGTTTGACTTCATATCGGTCATTCATTGTCTCCCGCATAGCCGGTCCACAGGTCTCTAAATATGTATTGCGCGTCATACAAACGTACTTCTTACCTCTCTCGATCATGTCTAGTCTTATCTGCGCTGGATTTGATGCTAGTTCTAAGGGATAGACAGCGAGGTCGTGGATTTTCAGAGCTCCTTCAAACTCATCGATTTCTAGATCCTGGAATTTATCAGGTCGATTTGAGATTCCCAGGTTCTTCGTATAGCCGAACTTCAATCCGTCATCTGCGATCATATCACACATGATGTGCCAATACTGCGTGTGATCTTGCCTCGTACGAATCTTCATTCGACGCATCCGCAAGACCTGATGCTGTTCAGTATACTGATGGAAATGGTATAGCATAGTGTTTGGCTTGAACAATGCCCATAGCAGGGGCCAGGTAATCTCGTAGTTGGGCAACATGTTCTCCAGGCTCCTGATATTTTTTCCTTGCTCTTCGTCGACATATCGAAGAGCTGTAGAAATATCAGCTATAAGAGCAGAGTCGGGGTCTTTCGCGTTCTCTTCTTGCAGCAGTCTAGCCTTCAGAGCGTGGCGAGAATGGAAGAACAACGCTGGATCCGCCTTGAGGATATGATTAGATGAGGTCTCGGCGAGAAGAAGATATGAAACTCTTACGAACGGAGGCTCCTTCTTGAGACTTAGACCCTCAACATCTTTGTTGATATCAATCAAGAGGTCCCGCAGCGCATGGCTTTTGATGTCAACTTCTGTATGTGTATGCACGCCTTTATAATTGATAATGCGTCTTTCGACTAGTACTGGCTTCTTCTTATCGAGTTTCTTGTCTGGCTTGCCGGTTTTTACAAGTTTGGTCTCGTAGGTTCGCCTAAGAGCGGATACAGTACAAGAGGTTAAACTAGGGTGGCCAAGAAGGGTAATTTGAGGTATATGGAGTATGGACTGTTGACTTACAGATCAAATCTAGAGCAGATTAGCAAGTTGATGATGGATCATGAGTGTATGAGACCATGATGACCATGTGGTTTAACTTACACCTCGGCGTAGCGCAAGATTCGATTGGGCTTGAGCTCTTCCTTAGCATCCTGACTTCCGACCGTCGCGCCATTGACATGACTTGCAGTCTTCACGTTCGCGATGTCCATATCAGGTTTTGGCGGATTGTTGTCGATAGAAGATACATCCTTGGTTGGCATCGTGCTCAGATCCCGAGAATCGTGATGTTACCTTAAAAGTGACAGGAAGCGTGAAATACAAAGGACATAAGCCCGGCTGGTGGAGCCTAATGTCGTGGAATATAGAACGATTTATATACACGGAGGTACAACAAGAAGCTATGAGACGCCAGCTGAAAGACGCATGCCCCACTGATTGCGGTACGCCTTAAACTCTACTGTACTAAAAATATCCCGCCCAAGGCTTAGGGCGCTATCCCCATATCTACGGACAAAGACATCCTACACCATATCATCGTGCTTTTCGTCCTATGCTCAACTTCAGGCCTGATTGTTCACCCTAACAATCCTATACAGTATTCGGACAAAGAGCACTACGCTCATAGCTTTGGAAGAAATGGCGACCCAATGTACTTCACGAGGGTTTACGGATGCTTTCCACCAGTACATTCGCAATCTCCCAGAGAAGAAGAACAAGAAATCAGTGTTGTCTCGCCTCGATTTGAACAATCCTCCGACGCCAGAAAGTATCCAAGAATCGATGAGTCAAATGGAGGTCAGAAATTCTCACAAGCCATCCGTAAGAATAATGAAAAGGGTTTTGGGCCCTGTTATCATGGCAATGAAAGACTACTACAGCGTGCTCGATACCCTTACGCAAGCCGATCCAACACCGGGAATGATAATCTGGGGTGCCCTGAAGATAGTAATTGACGGGTTGGGCCGTTTTATTGACCTATTTGACAGCATCAAGGCCGAATTAATGTCTTCGACGACTCAATTACGACGGATGACACTCTATGAGGATCTCTATGGCGGATCTAATGATATGCAGGACTATTTGTTCAAGTCGTACATAAATGTCTTCAGGTTTTGGTGTAGAGTTGATAAGGAATGCAACCGGTGCAGTCTCAGCACTCTGCTGCGGGCCTCTACTTCATTTAGCTTAAAAGAGCTACAGGGCATTGTACAAGATCTCAAACAGAATGCTGATGAGACTGACAAACTCGGCCATATCATCGAGGGACAATACGCCGGCGTAGAGAGAGAAGAAGCCGGTTTTGAAAGAAGAGAAAATAAGAAGGAGCGAGACGAAGGATCCAATTGGAGAAAACAAATGCAAAGCGATCGCATCGTATCTTGGCTTGGTGGCCAGGCGTTCAATGAGTCGACTTTAACACGGCACCAAAACAACCTCAATGTGATTAGCGCAGGGGCCACGTGCGATTGGCTCTTCGAAGAAAACATATTCCAAGAGTGGGTCGACGGAACCTCAATCAAGCCAATCATTTGGCTCTTTGCTGGTCCAGGCTCTGGCAAGAGCGTTTTGTGCTCACATGCCTGCCAATATGTCGAGAATCTTGGCCTCGAAGCAAAGGTGGCAGTCGCACTTCATTTCTACGCATTCGACGATCAAAAACCGGCCGTCGTCACGGCACGAGGGTTGGCAGCTCAACTCTTTTCGCAATATTGGTGCTTGCATAAAAATATACCGGAAGATGTTCAGGATGCGTCCCAGAAAAGCGCGGCGAGTCTTTCCAACGTTCTGGACTTCATCCGAATTCTCGTTAGCAGGCTTCCAAAAGTATTCATTTTCTTCGACGGGATGGACGAAGAATGCAACACAGCAAGATGGGTAGAAGCTCTCAAAATGACCGACTTTTTCATTTCCCTGGCTGAGACGTTTCCACACACTATGAGACTTTGGTATAGTACGCAGGATACGTTCCTCGTCCGGAAGAAGCTTGAAAGTTTTCCGGTATTAAACATAAAAGACCGGGTCGCAGGAGCAGTAGACGAGTACATAGCCTCGAAGGTGCCCGGACTCGACAATGTCGAGGTAGGTCAGGAGACCAGAGAGTGGATACTGACCGAACTTCAAGGTCGAGCAGAAGGAAATTTCCTCTGGGCAAGCCTTATGTTGAAAACAATAGAGAATGAGGTGAGCAGCTTTGACGAAATGGAGCAATTCATCAAGGAAGGTCTACCCAAGGACCTCGACCAGTACTACAGGCAGTTGTTCTCTCGGTATGAGACAAGAGAACGAGAATTAGCTAGGTGAGATGAAGCTCGATAATCTTCGATTCGGGTATGAGACTAACTCCCATCATCAAGCAAAATTTTCGCGTTGATCACGTTCGCGAAGCGGCGCCTTCGGCTGTCAGAGCTGCGAGAAGCGATTGGAATTATCTCGTCCAGCGATCCTAAGGTGTTAAAGAGTAATTCCATTCCCTGGCAACAAGCTGTCAAAAAGCTCTTCGCTCCCTTAATCGAAACGCAACCAGACCCCAAGAATGCAGACGATTGCTTTTGTCATCTGTTCCATGGTACAGTCAGAGATTTCCTTCTGAAGAATCAAGATATCTTTCGGCTGGGTCAGACCGTCGTCACCAATCGTCTTGTGTCCGAAATGGCCATTGCTGAGGCATGTCTTCTTTACTTATCACAGGAAAAGTATTCACAGCTCCTGACTAAAAGGCCGGGCCAATGGGTCACTACCTCAGGAGAAGACTTGTCTGACCATCACCTTTTGACGTACTCGGCAAAGTACTGGGATAAGCATTTAGACGATGTCCAGGAAACACCCCAGCTTCTGTGTAGAGTGGAGAAATTCTTGAACTCCTCAAACTTCCAAACAACTTTACAGATTCAGAGCTTGTGCATTGAGGGTCATTTTGGTCTTTATACAGTTCAAGGCCATGTCAGGAGCCATAAGTATACCAAACGTGTTTTCCCGAGATGGTTTTCCGAAAACAAGTCGGGGGGAATCACCAACTTCTTAGGAAACTATCGAAGTTTCATCAGCGAATGGCAGTCATTTCTTGATTGCGCTACATGCAGCGATGATTGTTGTGATTACGCGCACTACGCTCGCTATGTAGGTGAGCTGGACCGATGTCTTTGGAAAGCATTGGGGCCGAGCAACTTCCTCTCCTCAAACCATGGACGGTATTGCAGCTTTATGTTAACAAGCGAACAAAATCCACTGGAAAAGCAAATGAAACTGTATCAGGATTATGTTACTGAGGATGGTAGCCTAGTTGTAGTACTACAGTGTACTAACGGAAGGTTAGTGGACGCTTTGCAAAATAGGTATCTTTGGCAACTGGATAAAGCTCATGATGTTTATAGGGATGGGCTCGGTACACCTGTTGGCGAAGAAAGCTCGCCATATCGTCTGGAATCTTGGAGCATGCCAAATCACACCGCCCCGACCTTTCTTATGCAAGAACTCCTTTTTACCGGTCTAGATCCAACGAGGTGGACAACCTCCGGCAAAGTCTTAAGGGAAAGCCAACGATCTACCAGCTTCAAAACCGTGTCGTTCAGCCCCGATCTCTCCTACCTACGGATTGGGTCAAAGGTTTTTTCGAAGGAAAGCAGTGGTGGCTATGTCACCATCGATGGCCTGGACCTGACCGCAGATAACATGTCAGCTTGCTTCGAAGAGATTACTAGTCGAGCAAGCTTTCTGGTTCTGGCGTCCAGAAGAAGGATGCCTAAACCCAGCTTAAATCGTGGCCGGATGACAGACCGAGATCCTAGTATCGAGAAACGACCTAATAGCCCTAACGCACATCTTGGATCAAAGTTGACCGCTGAAGACTGTGAACATTGCTCACGTGACCCCTCGAGAAGCAAAAATGGTTCGGATACATCCCCTCCGAACACAGCAAAGGAAGCGTCCAGTGATGATAGCGACAGCGCCGACGCGAGTTCATCATCCTCGTCAGAATCATTGGACTGCATTTCAGCCGAGGAGACTTGGAGCGAGGGATCTTCAGATATATCTCAGCTTGAGCAGGTGCAATGGAGGACTTTGGACTCATCTGAGGAAGAGACTTCCGCTACCAGCGAGTCTGAAAGTGAAACCGAGGTGCAGAGCGACATTGAAGACCATTCGGAAGGACCCGTACATAGCTATGGCCAGCTTCTGGACGAATCTGAAAGCGATGGAGGTGACATTGACTTCGGATGTGGATCTGAAGATGACGCTTACCAAGCCGACTCAGACTGTTCTGACTTCAGCGACTACAGCAATATCAATGATGACTTTGGCTTCGACAGTGGAGATGAAGATACAATGCACAGACGGTTGTTTATTAAAGCATCGAGCCAGCGACACGTAAAATACCCCAAAGGATGTCTTATGATATACGACCTTAGTTCGAACCCTCCAAATTTGCTCTTCCGATTTTCCCAGACTCTACCTTTGATGCTCTTCGACTCGCCGCCGGCAATCCACCCTACAAAGCCGTTAGTAGTGTGGCCACTGTCCGGAGGAGACATACTCTTTGCAGACTTCGAAGCCAAGAACTACTTTACCAGAAGAGCTAGACCCTCCACACGTAGAAGTATCATCCCCCTTACCCAAGTATCTGCTAATAAACCGGTGCTGACGTCCCCAATTAGCTCGTCACGTCTTCTTAAAATGCAAATTCTCCTGCTGCGGACACTATCTGCATATTCTATCCCTCGAGGCACAAGAAACGCTCCTCTCCAAAGCCGGAAGAAAGAGACATGTCGAATCCTCTTTGGAGCTCTCGGCCTTCCTCTCCACCCACCGGCTCTCAACACGCAAAACCACCCGCAGCCCGCCGTCACTGATCCACCGCGCCAAAATCTCACTCGGAAGCACGCAGAGCCTCAACCCCGCCAGAATGCCCGTCGAGGTCACCTGGTCCCCTACATCCGTGTACCTTTCCAGCAGCAGCGAATCCAATTTCCTCTCCCTCTTTCGCGTACAGCTATTTGCATCACCAGCCGGGCAAGAACCCTCCATCGCAGCCAAAACCCCCGTCGTCTCCGTCCCCAAACAACCCATCCTCCTCCCCCAATCCGCCCGCTCCCGCAAAGTCCACTTCTTCCCCCCCTCCCGTCCCCACGACACCCACGCCCTCATCCTCATCGGCAGCTGGGCCGCGACGCCAGCCGAGGGCCACAACGCCTCTGCCCCCGAAGAATGGGACGCCGTCCAAGGCCATCCCGAACCAGTATCGCCGCCCATAGGCTTCTATGTCAGCGAGGAAGCGGATTTGGGCGGGTGGGTCGAGAGCAGTGCGCAAGTGGAGATGGGACCTGAGAACGACAGAGGGGCCTTGAAGGCCAAGATGGAGCGGTTCGCGCCAGTGGACGATTGCGATATCGAGCATTTTTTCTTCGCGCATCCGCCCAGATATTGATTTGGAGAAAAAACTTTGCACTGTTGAAGATATGGGGGGAGGCCCTTGCGGCTCGTATGGCAAGGCCAAGAGAGAGGTCGCCTGCCTGGTCCGGAGAGAGCGCCGAACTGTGTCCTCCACGCCCGCACAAAAAACAGCGCCCTCGAAAATGATGCTGAGCAAATCGAAAGTGTGTGTGTGTCACGGTGACTGATTGGGGAAAGAAATGAGAGAGGCGCAAAAAGAAGGGAGGATCAATGACAAGCGATGGCGGAATCAAAGACGATTCTTTTGATATCGTGTGAGACACCGCTCGCCAGGAAATCCAGAGTCCTGTATTATCTACATTCAAAGCAAAAACCGGGGAATCCAAAGAGTTACCACCACATTCACTCCACCCGCTGTTCGATATCCGTCGTCACCGCAATCCCGCCCCTCGGCACCTCCCTCAACTCCAAAATCTCCTTCAACCCCAACCCCCCGCCCTTCGCATGCGCCGTAACCCCCTCCCCCATCTCCTCCCCCACCATCATCTCAAACCCATCATGCTGGTGCGCTGCCCGCCCGAAAATACTCCTCGAGCTCGAGTTATGATGCGTGCGCTGCGAAGAGCCGCCGTAGTTGTTGGCGGCTTTGGGTATCGACGCGATGGTGGATTTTGAGCGGCGGCGAAGCAGTTTGTTGTAGATGGGCATCAGGGAGGGGAGGCAGGCGGCGACGATGCCGGCGGAGGCTTCGATGACGGTCCAGAGGCCGGGGTAGGTGTTTGACCCTGTGAGGGGCGGGGGGTTAGAATAGGGGGCTGTGGGATTGGGAGGGATGGGGGGGAGAGTACAGGTAATGTCTTTGGGGTTGATGGAGGTTAGGGTTGTTAAGCGGATGATGCTTGTTATGCAGACGCTGTGGGGCTTAGCATTTTTTTGAGCCTCCGCAAAGGATGGGCGGGACGTACAATGTGCCGAGTAGAAACACGACCGTTAGTCCGATTTTCTTTGTCCGCGAAGTGTTCAGATGCCAGACTAAGGGGATGGGAATGATTAAAATGACCACGTCGGTCAACAGATTGAGCGCTGCGAGCGCAATGTAGAAATTGTTGTTTTCGATGCAGTGACCCTCCCCGGCTCGATGCCAGTAGTGATTTATAGGTAAGCACTGGACGATGGCGGTGATCTGGATTGAGATGTACCATGCGACGACAAAAGCCCCGACGGTGTAGACGGCGATGTTCATGCTTCGGACTGGGAAGAGCCGGTGGTAGAAGAGGAGGATCGATATTTTGATAGCTGGTAATGTGGTGTTCCAGAATAGCTGCAGGACATACAGTACCTATGATGCCATATGATCAGCATCAAGATAGGGTATGGATGAAGTGGAGGCTGGGCGTAGCAGAAACGAAGAAGCTGTCAAAAGGTACAGGTCTACAATGTAAATTCTGAGGGACGACTGACAATCAGGTACTTCACCGCCGACTCTTCGCCAACCTCTGACTTATGCCGCCCAAGCCCATAGCTAACTCCCTGAGACACAGGTCAGAAGTTTATCTGAGAATTCCAAGTTGACGAAGCTTACCACATACTGGCAGACACAACCACCATAGTTCAGAAACTGGAGAGACTTGTTACTACTGATAGTACATTGAGCTTTCGAGCCTGTTCCCGCACCAACGCAGCTAACATCACATAATCATCTGCAAAAATCCTCTGACCTGCTATCCGTCTGGCGATGAAGCGAAGAGCAACAGCGAGCGACGTTAAAAATACTAATAGAGAAGTGATTGCAATCGTTCCGACCTGGCGCGCATTCAGGATCTGAGCGCCAACCATGGCGAGCTATTGGCATGCGAAGGACTTTGGATGAAAAGCCAGCATCTCCTCAAAGCAGCGTCCTTGAAATGTCTTTTCACACGATCGTTGATATTTGCAAGACCAGTTAGGTAGAGAACAGAAGCAATGAAAGAACAACCGGGTAGTTCTTCACTCTCGATAAGCAAATATGAGGAAACAGCGTCACACCCATAACAATTGTCGAATGTCGCAAAAACAGACGACAGTTCAAGGTAGGTAGGTAGGGGACCCCTTGTACAGCACTGTAGCCACCTCCACCATCAACGAAGACCTGGGCCAATTGGTCAACTGAACAGAGTCCCCCAAAGATATTCCATCCTAACCTAGGTACCTTAGGGGCTGATGCTCTTGTGCGGTTCGGGCAATTCTTCCAGCATCGCGAACTGATATGCTTGAAGGAGGTCTCGCGGAGTCTGGACCGACTCGATCCATTTGCGGCAGGAATCAGCAGAGATTGTGGATTGTGCCACCAATCACAAGCGCTGGTGTGATGGAGAAGTCCCCTGTGGCCATTCGAGTCGACGATAAGAGCGGTGTTTGTTTGGCCGATCTTGACTGTTGTACGGAATATTCGCTCATTGATCGGCAATATGAACATCGGAATTGTTCGTCTGCGGGACGGAAGGGCCACGGTCCGCTCGTCAAGCTGGCCAATCAAACATCCGCCACAACCCCCAAAGACGCCCGCTAGTAATGTCACTACTGTACTGTACTGTAATCTTACGTTGCGTTGCTGCATTGCGTTGCGTTGCGTTGGACACAGCACTCAATGCGTGGTGATGCGCAGCACACCGATCAACTACCCGAACAAGGGTGCCTCACACACGTACGGAGGTGATCGGAACGGCTCGAATACCCTGCCTCCTTGTTCGCAAATACTGTACTATGTACAAGAGTACTTGGTATCACCTGCGTGGGGTAGGACCCGAGCATTTGGCCCCTCCCACCAGCAACGCTACTGCGGGCGCAATGTCGTTGCTTCTCCCTCGTTCCTGGATGTTAGGGGAAGGAAATATACTCCGCCGGCAGCCCTGGATGGTGCGGTACTGCAATGTCCAATTCTCATCCGGCTTTTCTTGTCGACCTCAACCTAGATGTGACTTCCAGCATACATCTTTCAGTGCGAAGTATTCAACGTCGTTGCGAACATGTCGTACTCCCCGAAGGAATCCCAATCCAACATAACCGAGGTCAAGACGAGGGCCGGGATCACTCTCGTTCCCAGTCCGACCAACGACCCTCAAGATCCTTTGGTATCCTTATCCTCATCTAGGCAGATTGATCAATTTGCTTTCCAGCACCAATGCTGACTTCTATGACCTCGCCAGAATTGGCCTCAACGGAGAAAGTACCTGACGTTGGCCATATTATGTCTGGCCGCGTTCGCTGGTACAGCAAGCTCCCTGGCGAACCAGCTTGCTTTTGAGGTTCAGGCCAAATCGTACTCCAAGACTCCGTTGGAGATGTCTTACTCGGTATGCGCCTCATTGTCCTGGCAAATATGTTTGGAAAGTGCAAGCTGCTGACATTGCGCCCAGGTCTCAGCCGCAGTCGCGGGCGTAGCATTTGGCCCGGTCTTCTTTGTGCCACTCGCGCAATGGATAGGCCGCTGTGCAACTATTTGGTGGAGTCTCGTCGGCGCCATCGTCTGCAATATCTGGGCGGCAAGTATGACGGGAAGAGATCAATACACCGCCTTTGTTTTATCTCGACTTTTCGCTGGCATGTTCGGCTCCGTTCCGTCAGTCCTTGGCTCAGGAACCATCATCGACATCTTCTTCCTTCATGAGAGAGGCAAGGCCTTTGTGATCTTCTCGTTGTCTTTTCTGCTCGGAACTGTCGCTGGTCCGACATTTTGCGGTTTTATTGTGGAGCATGTTGAATGGCCGGTTGAGTTTTGGTGGACGGTCGGACTCCAGGGCTCGGTCCTAATCCTCGCTCTTTTCTTCCTGGAGGAGACTGGTTTCACCCGTGATCAGCGACGAATATACCCCTTAAAACCGCAATCCTTTATTGCCAACAGGATGGTTACGTTCTTCTGCGGGACCAAGGTGGTCCCGCCTATCAGCGGTTCTGAGCTTGTATATTCTTCTCTTTCCCTAGCCCCAATGCTCAAGTTGCTAATAGGTGGGAACAGGTTCGCTTTGCATACGCTCCCTTTTTGATTGGCTTTTCACCCGTGACACTTCTTGTTGGCACCTTCCAGCTCATCTCGTTTGGTTGGTTTGTGAGTAAATTTCTGAATTGATGTCCCTATAATGAACGGGAAACGCGCTTTGAGACCAACCCCCCCCTCAATTTCCCAAAGTAAAGAGAGATGCTAATTCCAAACTCTGCTAGGTTATGATCAACACACTCCTAACTATTTTCCTCCAAGAGCCCGTCAAAAAAGGTGGCTATGGCTTTACGCCTCAGCAGAACGCAGCGTTCACCTTCTGTCTCTGGTTTGCGATCATTGCCGCCCAGATCTATGGACACTACCTCAACGATAGGATCCCTCTCTGGTTAACGAGGAGGCATGGTGGGATCTGGAAGCCCGAATATAGATTGTATACGCTGTGGCTGCCTGAATTAGTATTGCTTCCTGTAGGATTGGGTATCTTCGGTGCGGCACTGGAGTACCATCTACACTACATGGTTCTCGCCGTTGGTGCTTTCCTCATTGCCTTTGCGGCTATACTTTCTGTTCCCGTGGCAGTCAATTACGTTGCTGAATGCTTTAAAGAATACGCTGCTGAGACAGGTACGATCATGAACTTGTATCGGTTACTTTTCGGGCTCATTGTTCCGTTCTTCATCACACCTTGGGAGCGCGCAGTCAGTATCGGATGGGTGTTTGGCACGGCTGCCTTTTTCAGTATTGGCTCTTTTGGCCTTTTGGTCGTGCTCATGTGGAAAGGTCATGACATTCGGCAATTGAGTTTTAAGAGTGTCGCGAGTACAGAGGAGGGGGCCCGAGTAACACAGACAGAAAGCCTAGATATGTAGACGGTATTGCATAGACTGCCGGAAGGTTGGTGCTCTACGTTGCGATTCACTTAAATACCTAAGGATACTACTTCCTAGGGTTGAGTATAATACACCTTTTGCGCCAATCTACATCTCGTCTCTCGCATATTAGCCGTCGGGTTAAAAGAGTAGCGGTGCCGACCTGTACTAAGATACCTTTCTCAACGACATGTCTTATCTAATACACCCCATTTGCTCCACGCTCTCCAGCGGAGTGTTCTGGCTCACGAACGCCGCTAGCTAAACCATTTATTCATCAGGCATATACTCAGCCACTTTGTTGGGTTTGCTAAAACTTTCTTCTTCGCCACCCGTGGAATGGGGTCCAGAGCTGACGATCTTCCTTTCGGAGCAGATTATAATGCTTGCAATGAGCTTCACTGACTTAGTCCTAGTGGATGACTTGATTCGTCAGCTGTCCAAAGAAGAAGATGAAGTCCCTCTCGTGGCTTACCCGGCATCAGAACGAGGCGTAACTGACTATGAGCACTTCACAGCCAAGTCAATTGACAACTTCATCACGAATGCAGCCGCGAGACTGACGGACCAGGGCCTCGACAGCATATCCGCCGAGGACTGTGGCGAAGATGATTCTCCTATCATTGGCTTGCTTGGCCCCTCGAACTTTGACTATGTGATTACGATGCTTGCCTTGAGCCGGCTGGGCTATGCGGTTCTGATACTGTCTCCTCGGCTGGCGATAGCAGCCTACGAGTCGCTTCTTGAGGAGACGGAGTGCAACCTCCTGGTGTATGCTAGCCAGATGGACTCGGTTGTTGATGAGATTGGAAAGCGTCGCCCTTTGAATTCACTTCACGTTGTTCCGCGTTGTGAATATGAGAGAAATCCTACCTCTTCTTCTATGTGTCCCACTCGACCTGTGGATGTGTCATTAGGTAAAAAGACGGCATACATCATGCACTCTTCAGGCTCAACAGGGCTTCCGAAATGCAATTACGTGTCTCATGCTTCCTGCCTAAGCAACTTCGCCAACGGGCATCCAATGAAGGCTCTACTAACGGTGCCATTATATCACATGTATGGCCATGCATCACTATTTAGGGCCTTTTACCAAAGGAAGACGTGCTATATGTACAACGCTTCATTACCATTGACATCTTCCAACCTGACTGCAGCCATAGAAGCGGTTCGTCCAGGGGTCTTTCTCTGTGTACCCTACGGCTTGAAGCTCATTGCGGAAAACCAAAAAGGCATAGACGCACTGAAGACATGTAAAGTGGTTGCGTTCGCCGGTAGTGGCTGCCCTGACGAACTGGGAGATTTCTTGACAAATGAGGGTATCAAATTAGTGGGTGGCTTTGGGACGTACGTCTTGTCGACTGTTGATCCCTTATCCATGTTGATACCGTAAGACAGGACAGAGTCGGGCCTTGTTATGAGTTCCAATCGACCGGATGGCGATACTGCTTGGAATTACCTACGTGCGATATCCCCAGCTAAGCCATATGTCTGGATGAAACCTATAGAGAACGGAAGCTACGAGCTAGTGGTGCTCGATGGCCTCAAATCGAAAATCGCTTCGAATTCCGATGAGCCCCCAGATTCATACCATACAAGGGACATCTTCGTGCCTCATGTTAATATACCCGACGCATGGAAATATCTTGGTCGTCTGGATGACCGTATCACCTTGGTCAACGGAGAGAAAGTTCTTCCTCTACCCATCGAAGGCAGAATCAGGCAACAAGCCTTGGTTCGCGAAGCCGTCGTGTTCGGCGTTTCCAGGTCGATGCCTGGCCTCCTCGTCTTTCGTAGCGATGCGGGAGCAGATATGTCGGACGACGAATTCATCCAGGGTATATGGCCAGCTGTAGAAGATGCCAATAGCAAAGCTGAGTCCTTCTCACAGATTAGTAGGGAGACAATTATCCCTATGTCTGCGACTGTAGATTATCCTCGGACTGATAAAGGGACCATTATCCGTGAGCAAGTATACCGAGTTTTTGATGCAGAGATCTCAGAAATGTACAAGAATCAAGAAAGCACGACAGGAGGTACTCTGAAGTTTGACGTCGACGGCATGGAAGCATGGCTTCTTCAGATCTTCAGAAAGCCATTGAAAATACAGATAGCAAATGCTCAAGTCGACTTCTTCGCTGTCGGCTTCGACAGCCTCCAAGCTACGCGCTTACTGCATATTATCAGAAAAGAGCTTGACCTGAATGGAAAAAACGACGAGATCAGTACAAGCGCCTTGTACCAGACACAAACTATAGAAGGCATGGCGAATTTTCTACACGGCCTCCAAACAGGAATTCCTCCAGCGGACCACGAAGCTACAGACACTTCCGGAATGGCTGCCATGATTGAAAAGTACTCTTCATTTTCACCGCACACACCCTCCTGCATACTTATCAAAACCCGCGAAGCCATCATCCTGACCGGCGTGACCGGCTCCCTCGGTGCCTGGGTTCTTTCCAAAATCCTCTCCCTCCCCTCGCCTCCCCAAATCTACTGTCTCGTCCGCGCCGAGTCCGCCCAACACGCCCGCGACCGCATCATGGACTCCCTCCAGACTCGTCAAATCAGCCACACTCCGGACCAGTTGAACCACATCATCGCGCTCCCCAGCGATCTCAGCTTGCCCTCCCTGGGTCTTGCCAGTAACGTCCTCGAACAGCTGAGAGGCAGCACGACGCACATCATACACTTGGCATGGCCCGTCAACTTCACGTTCCCGCTGTCGGCATTCAAGAAGCACGTCGCCGGCACGCACAATCTGATCGAGCTTGCGCTCTCCGTGCGCCGCCCAAAGCCTGCGATGTTCGTCTTCTGCTCTTCCGTCTCGGTAGCTGGCACGTGTGCGGTGGTCCCAGAAGACTACATCCAAGACCTCGGGGCCGCGCAGCCCATGGGTTACGCCCGTTCCAAACTCGTCGCCGAGCGCGTGGTGCAAAACGCGGCCGAGCAGGCAGGTGCCAGGGCGGCTGTTGCACGCATCGGGCAAATCGTGGGTGATACAATCAACGGGGTATGGAACGATACCGAAGCTATCCCGTTAATGATTCGGTCTGCGCTGTCGACTAACGCGTTACCGGCGCTTGCAGAAAAGTGTGTCTGGCTCCCAGTGGATACTGTTGCGGCGAACGTTATGAAACTTGCACAGCTGCAAGGAGGGAACGATGTATATGATGCGCAGATGGATCAGGACGACAGGAGCGGGGTATACAACCTTTCCAACCCGCGGAGCTTCTTCTGGACCCCGAACCTGCTTCCTTTGCTCCGCAAGGCGGGACTTCAATTCGACACTGTTCCGACGCCGGAATGGCTGGAGCGGCTAAGGCGGAGCGAGCAAGATACGGCCAAGAATCCAGCGGTTAAGCTTTTGGGATTTTGGAGCGAGAAATATGGAGGAAGTGATGGTGAGAAGGGTGGGACAGGTGAGGATAAGACAGGTGAGGAAAGCGGGGTTGATACGACGAAAACGAGAAAAGAAGGTCGGTTGTTGAGTGACGTTCCTGATTTGGTTGGTGGAGGGTATGTAGAGAAGTTCTTACGAAATTGGTTGGAAAAATGGGGAGAGGTACAGCAAGGGGAGGGAAGGTGATAAAGTTTGCGTATGTAAGGAGAGGTTCTACTGTTGGATGATTTGAATCTGGATTTGGAATAAAAACCTTTCTTTGAATAGCGCATTGATTATCATACTGACTTTGAACTTGAAAGTTCTGACACTTCCTGGCTATCTCTTTGCATCGGCAAGTTTGTGTACGACGCAGGTGAAACAGCGAAAATTGCTATGTGGGTGAGATCGAGGAGATTAATCGAACCCTAGGGTTAGGGATGCGGTGTTGGCATGTGAAATCTGTGACGTCAACCGCGAAGCTACGAGCACCTCACCACACCATTCTCAACAACGCGTCCGAGCTTCCGCTTCCCTACACCATCAATCAGCACTTCAATTCCCCCTCAACTCCCCTCCTCCCTCCTTCCCCGCCCCACAAAACTCCCCCCCAAAATCCGCAATGGAAGACCCAGGTCCCCCCCTTCCTCCTCCACCATCCTCAACCCCATAACTAACCCCCCCCCCACAGTCGCCGAAATCCCCCACATCATCCACGCCCTCACGCAATCCCCACCCAGCACCCAACGCGCCACGATCGAGAAATACTTCACCCCCAACGCCTCCTTCACGCACCCCTTCTGCCGCACCGGCAGCTTCGAGGGCAGCAGATGGCTGATCTGGTGCATATACCGCTGGTACAAGATCTTGAGCCCGAGGATCGAGTTGGAGGTTGACAGTGTGGGTGCGTGTGTGTGTGTGTGCTGTAGAGGGGGGCGGGGGGGGGGGGAGGGGTTCTTTGTTTTGGTGGGGGGATTATATATTCCGTACTGACCCCTGTGTGGCGTGAACCAGCGTACGACGAGAAAAACCTGAAACTCTACGTCACGATGCACCAGCTCTTCGCGCTCTTCGTGCTGCCCTCGCTGCTGCACGCGCGGGTGTCGCTGACCACGGTGCTGCAACTCACGCCCGCGCGGCCGTTTGCGCTCGAATCGCCGTCGCCAACAACGTACTTGATCCAGTCGCAGAACGATCTGTATCAGGTCGGCGAGTTTGTGAAGTTTGCGAGCGTGTTTGGGCTGCTGAGGGTGCTGGTGCTGGCGTGGCAGTTTGTGGCGACGGGGTTGTGTGTGTTGGGGGCGGGGGTGGGGGCGCCGGTGACGTGGGTGGAGGAGAATGTGGTGGGGGGGAATGCGGAGAGGAGGTTGGGGGAGGTGGTGGAGGGGTGAGGGGAGATGTGGAGGAGGGGGGAATAATGGATACGAGTGGCAGTTCTCATGCTACATACAGAGAGGCGTAACAAGACCACTGCTCTTGGGAAAATGTCCGCCTTCTACGTTTCAGATCTGCGTTGTCTTTGCTCGGATATTCCGTACTGGTATCTAGACAAATTGATCCTCCATAACCGCACCCACCAACCCCATCCGTCTCACCAATCTCCTTGCCCAGGGAGATGCTGGAAGATAATTTCCAAAAAGTCGTCGCAAGCAACCCCATCCTAACATCCGATCTCTCTCCTAACCCCATCTTCCATCGTGCCCCCTCTATCTTATTCATTTTTCGACGAGAGTTTCTTCGTTAAAAATAACTCAGAGCGAGTTTCGAGAAGTTAGATCTGGGGGGGGGGGGGGGGTTTGTTATAGAGCTCAAGGGAAAGAAGAGCGGAATTGAGGATTGGGGAAGATGCGTTGAGCAGAAGGGGGGCTTGTTAGGTTTTGGTTTGGAGGTCGGAAATTGACAATGAAAGTTCTCGGAATCCGCTAATGCACCCTTATACAATTTTGTATGTATTCTATTGGAATAAATACATATGTAGCGCCGGAGAAGATTACAGCCCCCCACCAAATTTTTGTTGGGAATTCGACTCTATTTATTCTATGGACTGTCTCACTGTCACCGTCCATAAACATGCCTAATAATGGAGGAAATACGACGCCGGCTCAGAGAATTCAAGCCATGGCCTTGGCTGAGGCCGGAATTGAAAAGAAAATAGCAGCTGCATCTGCTGGAATGACTGTATCGTCCGTTTATCGAGTCATTCAAAAGGCTAAAGACCGTGGATATAATAAGGACGAGTCTTCTATTATAAAGATGGAGTACGTCGTCGATGAATCTCGCTCTGGCAGACCCCAAAAGGCAAATGCTGAAAAGAAAGTCGAGGTTCTTGATGCAGGTGCAAATTTATCTCTGCATTTTTCTTTCACTAACAAATTACAGTGCGAAAGGATAGAAACGGTAGAGAAAAATCTTTAGCTTATTTAGGATATGGAACAGGTTTATCCTTCATCACTATACTTCGAATCATGAGGCGAAACGGTCTTCGAGCATGCAAACCCACTCAAAATCCGGCTTAATCGAAGCTATGATGAAGGCTCGCTATCACTTCTGCATGCGGCATAAGGACTGAACTTTGAAGGACTGGAAGAAGATCATCTGGATTGATGAAACAAGCGTTATTTTGAGTAGTCGACGAGGCAAAATTAAAATGTGGAGAACATCCGATGAAGTATATTGATAAGACCTGCACCCGTCGTCGATGAGGTGGAAGCCGATGAGGAGGACTGGTAAATTTGCTGTTGTGGCTGGGACTGTAATCTTCTCCGGCGCTATTTATTTCAATACATACAAAATTGTATGAGGGTTCATTAGCGGATTCCGAGAACTTTTGGTGTCAATTTCCGTAGATATGGGGATTATGTGTTCAGAAGCGATAGCTCTAACCTTTGTTCTAACGAAGAAGTGTGGGGGGATGTATCTGTCTCGTTATGATAGGGTGGTTTTTGTCTACTCGCGAATACTTTAGCTATTTATACGATTGGGTTTATGCGTTCTACATAGCAGGATTTTGCTTGTATTATATAGTAGGCGTCGATGCATAGGTGACTAGCGTGCATGCAGCACCCGGAGTGGTCAGCGAACCCAAGCATGTTGCGCAGGCTTCAGCCCCACAGCTCAGCCGCACTTGGACAATCTATTTCGTGGTCAATTACGACAACCAACGCCGACATTACTAGAATGGAAAGGCCGGCACTGTAAGTCCTATCGCGAAACATAACCGCCAGGATGGCATTCGGCTTCGGAGTGGGTGATATCCTCACGCTGACCAAAATGATCGTCGATACGATTGGGGATATTCATGACGCTCCCAAAGAGCTCCAGGAACTTGTCGACCGAGTAGAGTCAGTTGAAGCAACTCTCGAATCGATCGACGAGCTAGCACACGATCAAGCAGCGGAGAACATGCGGAACACGCGAAACATGCGAAATTTGGCGAGGCTGAAAGAAAGAGTCAAGGAAGTGTTGGTCAAGATGCATGACATCGTGATCAAGTACCGGGACAACCAAGGCCGCGTCAAGCCTTTCAACCGGGTGATGTATGGTGTATGGGACAAGCGTGGAGCTGGGGACTTGGGGGTCAAGCTAGGGGAGCGGACTGATGACTTGACCACCTTTCTGACTATACAGACTTGGCGATTAACCAACCAGATTCGGCCGCTGATCGACCAAGTTCTTGCACGCACCCGTCAAGAACAGGAGCGTGCAAAAGACCAAAGCCCCGTGAAAGACGACAATGTTGCACGTCGTCCTGGCCCACATAAGGGTGCCAACATTCAGACTACCGTCTCCGATCAAGTAGATCAGGTGCAAGCCGTCTTAGATCATGTTTTGCAGACCGAGCGGCCAAGCGATCCTACCTTGCTGCCTGATCAAGAAGATATATCTGTTGAGAGACAACTTGAAATACAGCTAGGACAGGCGGGCATCGGAGCATCAGTTGTCAAGGCTCTTATCGAGGTAATCAACACACAGCGAAAGCAGCTTGCCCATCCAGAAGACATCGATCCGATATCAACCACCGGGGGAAGGCGTCGTTTGGAAGTTCCCAAGGGATGGATCATGGTAGTCGACAGTTACAATGAAGGTAATATCGAAGACCCCAACCTAGCTCCCAAGCCTCTATTGACATCGCTGCAGTACGGTCTATTATTGCCCAGACTTATCTCGAGCTCGTCCGGGTTTGGACGGTCAATCACAGTGGTGAATGGCTCTTCAATCGAGTTGAGTCAGCAGGCGTTCAGGTTGAGACTAAGTTCTCTAAACGATCTTTGAAACCTCAATCGAAGCCCCTTTTAAAGGGCGGCAACCCCCCAGAGAGGGCTGCTCTCAAAGCAATCTCTGGGAAAAATTCCTTCTTCCGGTCTGAGGAAAAGAATGACATCCTAGCACGTATTGCACAGCATCGGAGTCGGGGAATCGACAACTGGCACTTTCGAAAGTATGAATATATGCTATGCTTTGATAAGTCGGTTTATGAAACATTGACAGTACTTGCAAAATGCTGCAAGAAAAGATATGGCGATATGCCATCCTACGCCAGTCTATCCAAGATCATTCTTCTCAAAGATATAAGGCTGAAAGACGCTGCTGCCGATTTAGATGTTGACGATACGAGCAGACTAGTCAAAAGCATCAAGGATGGCATCAAAAGCTTCTTGAAAACAGAATATAAATGGAAGAGGCCTCCCTTACCTATCGAGGACAGTCCATTCCGTACGAAGCAGATCGTGCTGCCAAGCATTAACATAAAGCTAGACTCTGCCGAGGAGGAAGCCAAATTGAACGAAATCTCCACAAGAACCGATTGCAGAATCAGAGTCACGGACGACAAGTCCACCTCTCAGCTTCTCTCTATTACTGGGCGTAAAGAAGCATTACCTTTTGCAGCATCTTTGCTAAAGGAAGCCCTTCTTTGAGGAACCTCAGATCCTGCACCGCTCTCACCTTTCGCCAGCATGTCGTGCGGTTTCTTTTCCATTTCGAGCTCTGTTTAGCTACCGCATATGGCTATCTGTCTAGTGTATGAGACTTTTCAGGCGCTGGAACGAGGGAAGAATCCAGGGGAAGGGAGAGGGTGGCAAGAAGTAGGGATTGAGAGCGTTGAGGAAGACTGGAAGGAGGAAGTTGGAGAAGCTCGAAAGAATAAGGGTGGTGTTAGATCTCCATTCTATCGTGCAAACCTCATTGCTTGCGCTTGTCGTTATCGCCTCTCTGACCTCGTAGGCATGTTGCCCTGTTCGTGCTTGCATCTCTTCTCAAAAAGGCTTGCTATCATGTTTCTCCAGTCAAAACTCTTGGATTCGGGTTCTGTATCCTCGGATGACCGAGGCTCCGCTGACGACGTCCTTGATTACGGGTGCATTGAAACAGATGCTTCGACTCTCGTTCTTTGGGCGGTGGGCTGCACCAGCTTGGTCGGGACTGGCCTGCGCTTATTAAGGGAAGGGATTGCTTCATAGAGTAAGCGGGTTGAAGGCTGGTGATGATGGCGGCTATCACAAACTTCACCTTAGGGATACTTGGGTTCCGTCAGCTCTGGCTGCCGTAGATTGCCTTGCAGGATTGGAGAAAAGGCGATGCATCCTCACTTCCTGGACTCAAAGACAACGTCACAGCCTCAGGCGCTTTTGACATTGCAGCTATCCAGCTGGGAGAGGTCTAGAGGGCTTCCAGGAGGGTCAGAAAGGATCAAGAGCAAACGGATGAGGATCGAGTCAGAGGCTGCGAAGAAGACAGGGTCGACAGTCTCGATTATAATAGTTATTATGGAGGCAAATGATCAAGTGCTAGTGGAAGCTCGTTGAGTGAGATTTTTGAGGGAGGAGCCTCTGTGGTGGTGGCGCAATGAGTGGGTGATTGATAGAAGTTTTTTTGGTGGCGGTGGTAATCATAGATGTCATAACCTTGGGAGACGCGCCCATGACGCGTTTGCCGAGGAGCCGAGGTTAGCGTTGAGGTACTCCTCTTCGCGTACGCGCACCTTAGCGAGCTACAGGGGGCTACAAAGGCTTATCAATTGTCAATTATTCTGTGCTCAAGCTATTCTTCTGATGGATACTGGTACATCTGTTTTCTGGGACTGATTACTTCATGGGAGCATACCACATTATCAGAGCAAGCCCTGCAAGGACGATCGCATTAGCTGTTACTATGAGTGGGGGCGCTCTGTGCCACCAGGCAATCATGTCATCATCTAGCATCCAAGATACTCACACTCGGCTCTGAACTCACTCACAACTACGCAGAGGTAGAGAGCATTGTCTGTGGGATGCGTTGAACCGGTCAGACAGTCCAAGGGACACAAGACCACGCCTGCAGCTTCCAAGCGAGGAACAGGGCTGGTCAAAGGCTGTGGTAGACTTGCACTCAAGCTGCGGCCGCGGAAGCCGCTGGATAACCGGGATGAAAGAGGTCAGGCGATGCAACTTACTGCAGCCCCCCGGATCTTACTCACCCAGCCTGTACCTGGGATCTAGGCTTTCATCTACATGACATTCGCATGAAAACTCGGAACTAAGCCACATAGAAATTAGGGTACCTTGTATCGGGACACCTACAGCTATATTTTACAATCACGAACACTTATCTTCACGATATACTGGGTCCATCCAATTGACCTGAGACGAGGGCTGGTGGAAAAGGCCGGAGCAGCCGAACAACCCCCACAGCCAGATCCAGGAACCACATTGCTCAAGAGTACGGAACAGCCTGTGGCGGGGGAACAGAGGACTTAGCGAAGTATACAGAAAACGCACCTTATGGCTGGCATCGGAGCCCTTTCCTTAAAGGCCCCCAAAGTAAACGATCTTGGCGGTTACCGGCCCGTTGACGCATCGTCCATCTGCAGATAAGGTTGGAGCTTCTTATCGGGCATCTTGACGACCTTAGAACCCTTGAGCGTTAGGCTGATGGAATTGTCCCTTTTTTACCCCTTCACACCCCTTCATCCAACACTGCTATGCTCCTGCGGTAAGGTAACAGTATTCAGACGATCTCATCCTAGATCCACGTCCTGGTGGCCTACATGTCGATGCTAGGAAGATCTAGCCCCATGTCTTGTTCAAGCATGGGAGGATGCGTCGTTTTCCTACATATAACCTGACTTCAAACCTCGAGGATAACAAAAGCTAATAAATCTTTCGAGCTGAGAATTAACCCATCCCCGTCGCGAAGGGGGCCGAGAATGTTTGCAATATACAAGGTTTATGTGAAAATATTAGCAATCCCTAAGCGATTGTTGAATATTATGACTTTAATCGCTACGTCTTTGGCGAGGGTGTATGCTCGAGAGGATTCTGGCTAGCAAGTTGCTAGAATCCTATATAATGAGATTCATCCACAGGAGTTCGCTTTTCTTTGATCAACCGTTCTGAATCTCCCAATCCTATACAGCAGCTTCATTTCTGTGGCCAGCTAAGACTTCATTCACACTCCCGAGTATGAAGACTTATACCACCCTTGCTCCCCTCTTGGCATCAGCTCTCTTCATCTCCACCTCTCTTGCGAAGGTGCGATTCGCAGGCGTCAATATTGCAGGATGTGATTTCGGTTGCACCAACGACGTTAGTGACCCAACAGCCTGATTTCTGTTTGCCCTACTCCTATTCTAACAGTGTCAAACGCAGGGTTATTGCGGCGGCACTGATTGCCCGTCGGGTCAAGGACCGGGACAGATGCAACACTTTGCGTACGACGACCACCTAAACGTCTTTCGCCTCCCCGTAAGCTGGGTATGTGTTTTCGAATCCGTTCATCCTTCTTTTGTGCACTCATAATGAGTCTGTAAACATGTCGCGGGAGCACACTAAGCTTTTTTTTCCTTCTCTCTCTCTTGATACATCACGGAAGTCGATTTTCCAACTCAACAAGGCAATACTGACTCCGAATCTACCAATATAGCAATATCTCGTCGACAGGGTTCCCGGCGGTCCTCTCGATCCCACATACTTCGCCGACTACGACGGCATTATGCAAGCCTGCCTCGGCACCGGCGCGTACTGCATCATAGACATTCATAATTATGCTCGTTGGGACGGCAACGTCATTGGCCAGGGAGGCCCTACCAATGACGAATTCGCCTCAGTCTGGTCCCAGCTCGCGCAGGCGTACGCCGGACAATCAAACGTCATCTTTGGCCTCATGAACGAGCCCCACGATCTCGACATCAACATGTGGGCCGACACACTTCAGGCCGCCGTGAACGGAATCCGCACCGCCGGCGCCACATCCCAGCTGATCTTACTTCCAGGCATCAACTACGGCGCCGTTGGCGGCTTCGACTCGAGCTCGGCGCCCGCGCTGTCCGCGGTGCAGGACACCGACGGCTCGAAAGATAAACTAATTTTCGACATGCATCAGTATCTAGACTATGACACGTCAGGCGGGAACCCCGAGTGCGTCACCGACCAAACCGCCAATCTCGGCTACCAGGCGGACTATCTACGGTCGGTTGGCCGCCAGGCTTTCCTGACCGAGACTGGGGGTGGAAATACCGATAGCTGCGTTCAATACATGTGCTCGCAGCTGGCGTATCTCAACAATAATGCGGATGTGTATTTGGGATGGGTTGGTTGGGCTGCTGGTTGGTTCCCCTTTCCTTGGCCTTGGCGCCCTTATTCACGGAACCAATTGAAGCTAACAACCTGTGTCCAGGGGCTCTCGATCCCAACAGCGTCCTCAGTGAGGTGCCCGACGGAACCACAGACACCCTGCTTGTAAATAGGTGTATTGCTGGGGAGTTCCAGTAGTGCGACTGCCGCCACCTCTAAACGACCGACAGTAAAAAGATTTGCTCTCTGAACTGTGGGACAACAAGAAAGAACCGTTCCAGATTTGTCGTACGTGTTGTGTGATAAGGTATTACAAACCATGCAATTGATATAATGGAAGGAAGGGCCCTGTTTGGGGAGGCAGAGCGGTAAAATAATCGAATAGACTAGAAAGTGTGTTGGACCTCGGAAACTTCTCTTTTGTGCATCTTTCTCGATTGTCGAAATGAGGATTACATTCATTCATTCATCCACCCAAACCCCCCCCCTCCTCAACCTCCTCAACCTCCTCAAATCCCTCCTCGAATCCCTTCTCCTCCTCCATAGCAAAACTCACTTCCCAGTAACCGCTCAAGGGCGCTTCGCATGTCAAATGCTTGGCTACTACTGAATAGCGATTTTTAACGGTATGCGGGGTTGGCGTTGGCAGGAGAGTTGGGATTTTGGGGCTGGGGACGAAAGAGGTGGAGAGGGGACGGGGGAAGGTGGGTGGTGGGATGGTGGAGAGATGTGGGGGGGGTTTTTTGGGTTGTAGGGGGGTTTTTTCAGGTGGGGAGGATGCGGGGTTTAGAAGGTGAGATTGGTTGGTGAGTGAGTGAGTGAGTGAGTGAGTGGTTCGATAGGGGGGGCGGATAGGGGGGGAGGGTGGGGATTTGTGGGGAGTGGAGGAGTGGGTTGGAGGGAGGAGGGTGAGGATGTGAGTGATTGAGAATGGTTAAAGTGTTGATATATAATACGTAAAACCAGTTCGGGTATTTATCTGTACATGCACATACCAAGGACAATCGCACTCAATATATAAAAACCCTTTTTCTGGAAATGCCACTGATGGGACCGAGGCTAAGTAGCCAAGGAAAAGAGACTGGCGACCAAGACGGAGCCGATGATGGGCTTCATGTAGCCCAACGAAGCGCGTGTTATCGGCGCACTCGAGTTGGCTTTGAAAGTCGCGATACTCGTAGACGACGCTGTGGCTGAGAAATTCCCAGTTGGGGTGGGGATATTGGCGCTGGCTGATGACGTTGTCATGGGTGACGATGTCGAAGAGTTCAAGACCGAACTGCCCAATGAGGGCCTCGTCCATGCGTACGAGGATAAGCCAGTAGTTGGGAACGGTAGCGCAGAAGTTATGGCGTTGCTGCTCAATGACGTCCATGTAGGGAACGGAGTAGTAGGGCTGCCCACGGGCGTCACGTAGCTCGCGTGAGTAATATGGGATATCGTAGACGTGGAGGGCATAGATGTCGACGACAGCGATCCGCCAGGGTTCTGATTCGTGCCCTGCCCCGTCAGGGGGTCGATCCAGACGCCCAGATGGTTGTCACAGCATTGCGCAGCGGCGGTGCCATTGCCGCAGCAGTAGCTTTGGTCGGAGCATTGGGTGACGGTTACGTCGTTGTTGGCCATGTTTAGATCCGTTTGGGCTTCGATGACACCTTGGTCTGCGTAGGTTGAGATGTTAGCTAGAAAGGATTGGGGCAGGAGGAGGGTGCCAACTGACCGAACCCAGAAACGCATAATTTGACACAGCTTGGGCTCTTCCACGTAGGATCGGTGCAACTATCACGCCAAGTATTCCCATCATAACCGCTCTGGCACAATCCATCCGGTGTGCAGGTATCCCACGGCGCGCAGCACATACTGTGTTTCGCGCTGGCGTTGCATGGCTGATAGGCTATGCCTTGATCGGCTTGAGCGCCTACGTTCTGGTCTGTTCCGTTGGGGAAGTAGCAAGACGCTGATACCGCTGAAGAAAAAAGGAGGGACGCAAGGAGGAGCGAAACAGTCCGACGCGAGGTGGTGATAGTCATGGTGGTTTAGCGGAGGGATGACGGACTTGCGACGCGGAGAGAAGGGAACGGAGAGGAAAGGACTGGAGAGTCATGGTAGACACTAATAAATAAAAGTATAGTGTTCCAACAGGTTGATGAAACACGTCTGACATTATTACGGTCTTCCGCAGCTTGGCTGAAGATATATCATAGGTTGAAGCGGTTGAGAGCTGAGGCGCAGTGGACGGCGTGACGGCCTAATAGACCCAATTTAAAACATGTACCTCCGTACTATGGTACGGGTAGGTACTCAGAAGCCATGAGGCTTAGTCAATCTAACACATTGCATGTTGCTAAACATCAGACATTATCAGATTTCACCACGGTGCATTGCGTACAATAGTAATGCGGAAACGAGGTGTAGTCGCTGTCTCTTGCGGCTCTGGCAGTACTCGACTTGAAAATGCAAGGCTGGCTGTATCTCGCTATGCTATCATCCAACCTACTCATGTTCTGTGCTTTGATCGAAGCATTCCCAGCGACATCTGAAGGACTGTGGACTTCGAGCAACGCATCATTGCTATGGGGCCCATATCGGCCCAACCTGTACCTTGGCATACGGCCACGGATACCAAATTCGTTGCTTATGGGCTTGATGTGGTCCAACGCCGATAATCCTCGAGATATCTCGAAAAGTATGCATCGAAAAGACTCCAACTGCACTGTTCTGTCCACTAATTCTGGCTAAACCTTAAGATCTTCGGCACACATGCGAGCAAGATGAGGGTATGGCAGGCTACGGTTGGACGGCTTACGATGTCCGGAAAGGAGGCATGCAAATTATCAACGATACCGGAAACGGACTGGACTTAATTACCCAGTTCGCCAAGGTCTCTGATGAACGTAGTGGGAAATGGGGCTTGAGAGTCAAAGGTATCCCAAGGGCGAATGCACACGACCACCAGAAGACCACTGTGATATTCTACCTTGGAAGTGAGGATTCAAGTTCAAGGATAGAATGCACGGAAGGGCACAAGATCGACCCTTCCCACAGTGATATAGTCTGTGACGGCACGATGGTCGGCTTGCGCAACTTCAAGGTACATTTCCCAGACCACCGAGGTGACAGCGAGTCTCTTCAAAGGACGTCTGTCAAGAGTTTGACATTTCCCGCAGACACTATCTGGCAGGCGAAATCGATATTTATCAACCAACTCAAGGGCAGTGACTCTTACGAAGGAATGATTGCAGATAATCCTGGAGAAGGAAACCTTCATTTTGTGCAAAAAAGTTTCGAGGGACGTTTTGAATTTGACGTTCTATTCTCCTCAGACTCAATCTCTGGAGCCATGACATCCATTTTTCTAACTGAAGGTATCGAAGATGCGTTATCTACTTTTAGTAAGCGCTTTCAGTCAGTTTACTCACCCCAAGCGCCATTCCAGGACGAGCAGCATATCAGATTCTCCCAATCTCTTCTTTCCAACGCCATGGGAGGAATCGGATACTTTTACGGAACAAGCAAAGTCGACGTTTCTTCTGCGCCAGAATATGCTGAGACCGACCAAAACTTCTGGGCAAAGGCTGCTTCGGCCCGATTGCGTGCTGTTGTTGAAGAACAGGGCCCTTACCAGCTTTTCAGCGCAGTACCCTCCAGGCCATTCTTCCCTCGGGGCTTTCTCTGGGATGAAGGCTTCCATCTCCAAATTATCCTGGACTGGGACATGGACCTCGCTCTGGAAATCGTCTCAAGTTGGTTCGATTTGATGGACGAAAATGGCTGGATCGCTAGGGAACAGATTCTTGGCCCTGAGGCGAGAAGCAAGGTTCCATCGGAGTTCCAGACACAATACCCGCACTATGCGAATCCACCAACTTTGTTTTTGGTTGTCCAGGCATTTATCGCAAGACTCAGTGGGGTGTTACCCTTCTCAGGAGCTCCAAGTCGGTATTTGAGTGACCCTGCGGCAGGAAAAGCCTTTCTGCAGGCTATCTATCCAAAAATGAAGAAACACTATGAATGGTTTTGTCGAACACAGGCTGGCAATTTAAAGAATTATCAACTTCCCGGTTCTGGCTTCAATCAAGGATACCGATGGCGAGGTCGCACACCACAACATATCCTTACCAGTGGCCTTGATGATTACCCTCGTGCGCAGCCACCACATCCAGAGGAATTGCATGTGGATGCTCTCTGCTGGGTTGGCTCTATGGCTGTGGCCTTGCGGAAGATCTCAGCTTTTCTTGGCGAGAAAGAAGAAGAGAAAATATTCTCGAAGGATGAGACCGACGTGGTTCGAAGTATTGATGGAATTCACTGGTCTGAGCCCGACCAAGCATATTGCGATACAACTGTAATAGATGGAAACCAGGTAGAAAAGGTCTGCCACAAGGGCTACATTTCCCTGTTCCCGTTCCTCACCGGTCTTATGAGCCCAGACCACGTTCATCTTGAAGCCGTGCTGAATCTAATACGGGATCCTGAGGAACTTTGGAGTCCTCATGGCGTCCGCAGTCTTAGCCCCAAGGACAAGTACTATGGCACGGATGAAAACTATTGGAGAAGTCCAGTCTGGATCAATATCAATTACATGGTGATACAAGGATTATTGGTAATTATACTCCGTCTACCTCCTTCTTCTTTCGGCCAAAGAGTATCATAGCTCATTCAGTGATCAGGAATTCGCTCAACAGCCAGGCCCACATCAGCAAAAAGTGCTCGAGATATACACGGAGCTTCGGCGAAACCTGGGAAACACAGTTTTCAAATCCTCGAAGGAGACAGGCTTTGCATGGGAGCAGTATAGCCCAAACACCGGCAAAGGCCAAAGAACTCAGCATTTTACAGGTTGGACTTCACTGATCGTGAGGATTTTAGCAATGCCTGATCTCCAATCGGGATCTCGGCCGCAGATGCCCGGGTACATTAATCAAGAGACTGACACAGATGGCTGGGGCATGACGCTAAGCCTGATGGTGATGGGGATATTGCTGATCTCTTTTTTGTTTCGAAGAAGGCTCATGAGGTTTTGTAGGCGATAGATGGAAACGTGATCAGAATAAGATACTTCTTGTATTACCATAACCCACTGCACTTCTCGGTCATACTGGTACTGGAATAGGTCCGGATTCACGGACTGCAACCAGCCAGACAGGGTTGGACACTGCCAGTATTATCTCAAGGACTGGGAAAGAGTTGAAAAGGTTTACGATAACCTGCGTCTCGAACGGGGTATTTCGATCGTTAATCGACTCCTCACAATCATATCTCCCAGTGGCCCACCTTTCCACAAAGCTAGGAAAGATTTGCCAATACCGCAGGCGCTTCGAAACTGGGCTTTATCAGGACCAAACACTCCGAGCTTTATGGAAAGATTAGCAGAGGATAAGGGAGTCAGCAATTTCGTAACATTTCAGCCTGACGGGAGACTAGCCGAGGTTGAGCCGAATGGTAATTTCCTTGGTAAATATTCACCATCCTTAAATATCTTATCAATTCCTTACGTGCTAGAGATATTTCTGCACTCTACTCACACACACAGCTAGCTAACGACATTCTTTCGCCGTACGTCACCATAGAGTGCGTGGAGACCAGCTCAAGCATTTTCACTACTGACCTTGACCCGAGTCTCTACGACAATATTCGGCTTTTTGAGAATAATAACATCTTCAGTTTCGAGCCCAGTTGAAAGACCATTGACTTGAATTCAATGGCACTACTCAAATCTTGAGAGCAGATTTCGAGACGGACATTCGATCTCGCCATAATCATAAATCACCGAATTCTCGAAATGATGAATTTCCTGTCTTCGAAACTAGTGTTGCTGGCTAAAGAGGCTGCACCACAGATGAGGGGGCTCATGACCTGGCTCCGAATCAAGATATTATTCCTTTGCCACTGCTGAGAACTAGAGCTACCTTCGGTAGTTTTGTGAGCCTTCTGGGTCAGAACAGCGTCTTTGCCTCATTAAACTCACTTCAATAGATTTAGTCGCTTAGATAGAGGAAGTTCTTGGCGCCTCAGGGCGGCTTCCGGTACAAGGCAATCAATTGTCGTCTTTCACCTTTTAAATGAAGCCAGACGACGGAAAAGACTAGCATGTCCCTGAATGTTTTTCACCGCCCCAGTTGTAACTTCAAGACTTGGCCACCCCCTTTTCGGTTTTTCATATCATGTCTTAACTCTTGTCTTTCATCCTATCAAATAAGTCTTCTTTCTTAAAAAAAGTCTTTAAAACTGAGATTAAAAAATCATTTGTAATTACAGTTTCGACTTTTAAATACAAACGCACCCCAAAACCAACAATCACACTACCTACTTTTATCCCCCCCAACTGATGACTGATGTTTCTTCTACAATACTTACTCTAGTTGTAACGATGTAATTTCACGTTATTTAGGCCAATAAAAAAATTAACTAAATTATCCTCGATCGATATTTCTTGGTCAGAAAGTTACTTTACTTACTCTCAACGCCACCATATATTGTTGAAGGAATGAAGAACCATCGCAATAAGCAGCTTGTCCTTAGGTCCCGAAATAGAGTGAGATGTTGCTTCCAGGTAACGGGAACGAGCATCTCTGATTGAATGTCTCGGGCACTTCTTGGGAGTAAGGCCCCCCAGAATAGACTGTATTTCACTTTGTCGGTATCATCATGTCGAGTTTTAAACAGTTTCTTGACACGGGGTGTACAGTGCGCTGAAAATAGATGTCGGCGCTTTTTTGGGGGGGGGGGGGGGGCATAAAAATCAGTCATCGATTTTT
>JAABUI010000314.1_pt1 | contig 47463 bp, 52 predicted proteins | sample 5559111 | NCBI WGS metagenome assembly JAABUI01 (sample SAMN10711870, study PRJNA513365) | rock metagenome | isolation source: Antarctica rocks | place: Antarctica: Victoria Land, Buttleship Promontory | reverse complement strand
TCGCTCACCAACGTCTCTTTCTATCTTCCTTGTTCGCACTTTCGTTGCACCGTCCCTCGTCTTGATGAAAGTTTTGAAGATTTTTAATACCGTGGGCGGTGTATCTATGCTTGACGGCATTGAATGTATATTTAAGAAGAAGCAAAGCGACTAATCAAAATTGCGTCAACACCTCCGCAAATTGTTGGAATTGTACGGGAACTGGTGCGGGACTTTTGAGGCCGAACGCCAGGCGCAGCGGGGAGGCAAACGAAGAAGACCGGCACATACAGACAAGGGTCGGTGACCGCGGGTTATTTCTGTTTGTCCGTAGAAGAAGTCTGTATGTTCTTGATTGTATCTGAGGCGTCAAAATGCAGACGTTGGAAAACTGGCAGCTTATGAACTGAAGATAGGGCTGCCAGCAGCAGAGGCTATCTACTCATCCAACGTAAAAGGGCGTCGTCTGTCCTACAGGTCGCCAAAATTTGTAGGCGCTACCTTGATCTGATCTAAAAAAGTCGAAAGTCTCTTTCGGTCTGGGGACTTGCCAGGAGACCATGGAGAGGCTACAGAGTTGACAGCTCTATGGAGTCAACTTTCACAAAACACGCCGAGCTACAGATAATGGAGCAGTGATTTGATGAGAGCGGCGAGCGCAAATCGTGATCTGTGATAGTGACATGATATACTCTACGGTGCAGCGCGTCTCCCAACGCCACGAAGAATACCTCGTCCGTCCATTGTGGACAAGGCAGGTACAAGGGTGAAAGGAGGTATATGTAGAAGTACTGCCCTGATTGGAGATATTCTGTCTTGCTCAATATCTTCATATATCTACTTAATCCATGTCTTTGGTCTGTACAAATTGCTGCCGACAGCAAACGGTTAGTCATTCATGCGTACCCAGACTATGACCACTTCTGCGCAGTCTGTTTGAATACAACGTTATTCAATATATGATAGTCTTATGCATATAGCTAATATAGGTAAATTCGCATCAGTTACTCGAGTAATAAGGAAAGCGTTGTCAAAGAACGCCAAAATTGCTAACAGCAAGTATCGGTATGCATGAAGGTACAGCGTCGGCAAAATAATTAAAGTTTCCCCCAAATCTCAATACCGTCAAAGTCTTTCAATTCGATAATCCCTCAACCTAACTATCTTTCAAGGCAACTTTTCCTACTTCTCTTGACCTACTTGAAGTATTCTCGAGGATAGTGTTGCATCATGCTGATTGGCGCGCGTGATGTCTATAAGTCGAAGCTCACTAAAAAAACGTGCATAAATCAGTCCTTTGCAGCCATGTGGGAAGAGCTTGGGCGTGGATCATCCAACTTACAAAACCAATTTGGATCCCGGGGGGATAAGATCTGAAAAGCCGCTGTTGCAGGAGAAAGATTTCTATCAGCGATGCCCACTTGGCCATTCGCCTATGATGTGTAAAGCAGATGTTGTGATTTGTATAGATAGAGGTTCACGACAATGTGACTTACCTATCACCGTAGGCATAATCACTGCCTCACAGGAGTTAGCAGGTGTGTCTTGAAATTAAACATGCATGTACCTCGAGATTGTCAAGATGCTCTTCTCGCCCAAGCTCATCTTCATGACACCTTCATCCCAGCCTTCACAACTCATCAGTATGGGCGCTTTTTCGCTTGAAGGATTTCCTGAACCTCGAATAACTTTGCCGACGCCAATTTTTGTCTTGAAATTTTTGGATTCGAGATCTTCGGAGGAGTAGAACCTTGTCTGTTGAGATAATCTATCGCCGTGGATCATAGGTTTGTACTCACTCCCGGCCCCGGTAGTTGGCCTCTGCTCCCATTGCCTCATCGTAGAGATTGCCAATGTATTCAACGGTAACTACATCCCCCTTCGTTGGCTTGTTAGTGTCATCGCCGCGCTCTAAGATCTTTGTTGTGACACTCATTGCGAGAAAAGTATGATTGTGGATAAAGTGACAACCTTTGGTAGTTCTGCAAATATTCTTTAAAGAGAGGTGCTGGAGTGAGATAAGCATCCACTTAGTTCATGTGCAAAGGGATGTGAAGCGGAGTGTGTAAGCCATGTAAAACAAGATTCGATTTTTGGCCAATGACAACCTAAGAACAGTGCGCGATAACTAGGCAATCAGGTAGATAATCGAAAGATGGAAGCGCATTGCTGTCAACCGCAACCCAAAGCAAGTCACAGTTTATGTCCATCGTTATTACTTTCCATCTCTTGCTGCTTCCTCTGCTGCAACTTTCACTGGGTCAAATTCCGTTGAGGTCGAGGGGTTGTTGACATGGGTGGAGGACTCGGCAGCTACAGGCACAGAGATTAGCCTTGCAATCACCCATTGGCTCGCCACAAATACCATTTCTAGTAGTAATCTGCTTTTTGGACCTATTGCCCTTCTTCTTGGCCGCTTTATGCAGTTGGTACAATTTCCATTCCGACAAATTGTCCAGGATAACATCCGTATCCGTCAACTTCAAACTTTCTTTCCGACACCTCTCTTTAATTATAGTTTGGGCAGCGGTCACGGTCGATCCTAGGTCATTCCACTTGGCCTGAGGATCGAAGGGAAGCTTGAATTGATAGACATTCTCACAAATTCCCTATCTGTTTCCTTAGTCCATTCTGGGGAATAGAATAGGGATGAGAGGCAACCCCACGTACAAAAACCCTCATCCTTCTCCCTACCCTGCAGATCTAGCTTCTGTCTGACGTGGCTCTTCGAATCATTCAAATAGACTCGCTCCTTAATGCCGGCCATCTTGGGAGGCGTTTCCACGATTATGGGCTGACATCGATTATGGAATGCGGGAGGTACATGTCCCTGCGCTAATACTGTCGGGCCAATGGACCGGTGACATCGTTAGTGCGTTAGGCTGTCGAGTAAGCACGGGAGGGACTTTTCCCTGCGCTAATGCCCCAATGTCTGTAGATGGGCTTCATACGCTATGAGCGAATCAAGACGGCCCATGTCTTCAAAGTACTAGGCATTTTCGCCCACTCCGCACAGCCCCTGCTTCCCCTTTACGTCTTTTCGTCCGGCGTAAGCCTGCATCTCGATCCGAGAGGCATTTGGCTTCTTACACTAACTGCCAAGGGGGGACCTGACAGGGGTGCCAGCCCAACGTATGATTTCATATCATTGTGCTGGTGATGGGCTTGCAGCTCGGAAAGAAAAGCATTAGAGGCGCTATCCCTGCAGTGTGCACGCTATTCCCTATTTGCTACTACGTGGCAGTAATAAATAAGGAATAGCGTGCGCGGAGATTCTAGCCTCCGGCTTCGGCAGAACATCTGTGCACGCTGCCCATTCATCGCCTATCAAAGATGGCGGTCGATGATGACTACGTGATAGTCGAGAAAAGCCAGTTGGATTGTCTATAAAAGGGATACAGATGGCTAAGGCGGGAATACCTAAGGCCAAAGTCATAATGAATATGAACGAGTAGCTGAAGGGGGAAGTCACAGTACTCGACAAGGTCACTCATGCGGAAGGGAGAAAAAGCTTCGACGGCAATCCATTTTCAGACTGTTCTGCTACTTCTCATATTTCATCTATCCCATTTGGCGTGGACTCGTGAGATGACCTAAGCATATAGCGTATTCATCGACCGTTGCTAACATCATCGGACGACCTCTCTTTGCCATTCTGGAGTTTGGCACAAATAAGTCCCGCCTGGAATAGCGTGTTAAATTCAGTATTATCATCGAGAGAAGGTAGTGGATCTATAGCTATTGCTTCTGATTGCTTCCTATCATGCTCGCGCCTAGTGTCCTTGTTCCTTAGATATAGGCCAAGGGCCAATGGCCAATCGACCTTGCTCCGACATGGTCTTGCGTCGTGGTAGATACGAGGTTAGAAGCGGACGATAATGACTTCCGCTGATAGTTTGGTAATGTTGGACGTCTTGACTCATCGAGCCTCGCTTCTATGGCCTGCTCACAAGACAATCCCGGAGAGCAACATATGGCTTCCCTGTCCCATGCCAGTTAGAGAGAGGGATACAATCTTCATGCTCCTTTGGTACGTACGAAATCTTAGGCGAGAAGTCTCATTGCCCAGGTTGATAATAGGTGTCGTAGATGGTCTGGATGTGTTCGGCAATCAGTGACGGCGTGATGACAGACTCCGAATGTGTGCAACATAGGAAATAATCATAGAAAGATGAGAAAAAGATCTGCCCTTGATGTTGTTGGACATGAAATGGATGGATGGTTAGATGGATAGCAGCATAATGGCTGGAAAGACGCACACGCAAAAACACATGAGTTGGGTGGAATTGTGCTCGCCCATAATCGATAGGATCTAGCCACTTCGCAAGGATCTTTGCACGAAACCGTTTCGTGCAAAGATCCTTGCAGGAGCCCGGGCGAGATGCTCCCTCCCTCCGGGCGCCCTTCCTAGCACCCGCACGAGCCGCCACCTCTCAGTTTCCCTTATCGGCTGAGATGCCGCATCCGTATATTCAGTATCATTGGTCGAGCATCTTTCGCTTCCTTTTCTCTGTTGGGTGTGGAAGGATTATCAATGCATATGTCCGTCCCTATAACCATGCAGCCTTTCTCATGCAGCTTGTAAAGATTACTCCAGGTTTTTTCTGCCTTTTTTTCAGTGCGGTGTACGCCTTGTTTCAGGCAAAGTCACTTGCAAATCGAGAATCTCCTTGTTTCGATCATTGGCGATGCCTAAGCCTTCTCAACCGCACAACGCGGTTCATATCGAAACCTTGGGAGGGCTCCAACTGAGTGCTTCTCAAGAGGTCTACGCTGAGAATGCATATAAACTGGGAGTACTTAGTAATGAGACTGCAGAGGTGAGAGCGCTTTTTATTTCTGTTACGATGGCTCACGCCCTAATCATCTTCTTAGGAGGTCATACAGCTTCCCTCTTTATCTAGGAAGATTGTCCGCTTCTCAACCGCTCAAACTATGAATGATGATCTTGACATCAAATCATGGCTCCTGAAATTCGGAATCGCTGTTCTTCATATCGGACGCAAATACGACGATTCTTGGGATCTTGTTGTCTACGACGCGTCTTCGCCATACAAAATCTCTTTGGAGACTGATCAATTAACGATCGAGGACGTTGACCCAACACAACCAACCTGTCGCGAGAGATACGGTATCCTCGTCGCGAGAAAGAAGGCCTTGAATCGCTTCTTAGAAAACGCGCTGCACGCAGATTCTCCTACAGAGGATCGCGGCGCTGCGTGGTGCTACCGGCAAATTGCGAGAAAGAATGGCCTCATTGCTCGGCTTGAGATGTTGAAATTCTATTACCTCTTCGAGGCAACGTCCTCGACATCCTCTATTCGAAGCACAGTTTGCTGATGATCCCTAGACCTCTTCTCTTACGCTCCAAGAAGCCTATGCACGAAACGCTCTCATCATCTGCTTGAACATGCTGGGAGACTTCGAGTCTCCTGTCGCTCATGAGCTTATTCAACGAGACCTGGAAAATTGGTGTCGACAGATCATGAATGGTGTAAAACATCTACATGAGCTTTCCTTGCCCTTTCACCTTCAGGTCACCAATCGGAAGGATCGAGAAGGAGTAGAACTGCAAATACTCTCGTTGCTTCGCGAACTGTATTGCGTCTCTGGCGGCGATTTGGCACGCGACCGGAGCAAATTCAACCCAGGCTTGACAGACCTTACACCGTTGGACAACTTGATCCTTTATGGTCTTGCCTGTGGAGTTCAAACGCCTACCGCGCAGCAATTCGGTACATGCAATCCCTTTGGACTACAAAAAGCCCTCTCAAGGTCGCGGATTTTTGTCAAGGTCACAGATCTCAACCAAATTCGCTCGGCAACTCACAAAAGTGTTCAGGAATGGAGCTCAAACCTCAGTAGATTCTTGCCAATTGCTTTTCCAGACTTGGTACGAAGTTGTAATCCTATCCAGTGGAATAACGCTGACAAACAATGAAGGGTCTTCCATCACAAGTGCTAAACGAATTTGGATGTCGACAAGTGAAAGACATTCAAGTGTTTCGGTCAGTGATCAGCTCTCAGAGGTCCACAATATTAATGCTAACGAACGCAGTGCGCATTCTTACCACGAGCTCCCGTCTCTGAGTCATCCTGAGAATGACGTTCTTTTACTTCTCGTATGGAGTTCTGACTGTCACGGTCGAGCCCTTCGGGCACTCCACGCGTGGGCGATATCAGAAGATGGCAAGCGGCTGTATTGGAGGCTGGTCCACGACCTTTGTCCTGGGAAAGCGACTGCTCAGATTGTGTTAAGCTTAGCTGCCTTTGTGTCCCTTTTACGACTCTTGCCCTACGGGTCCAATAAACCTTGTCCAGCCGAAGCAAACTATCTGAGGGACTTCCTTTCGCTATTGAACGGCTTCCCCTGCAACAATATACGAGCGACCGTGGAACATATGATCTGGTCCGTTTGGACGACGATATCATCTCTAATCAATTCCACTGAAGGTCAAAAGATCTTTCGGATCCTAGCTCATGTCGTCGATCCAGCCGAGTCTGTGTCGGAGCGTGGTGACAAATATTCGAATATTTATTGGGAGCGCAGATTCGATCCCTTCCGTAGTAATGATGAGGCGCTTTCAACCATTCCTGAAATCCTGGAAAAGCTCGGAATAACGGCCACGTCAGCTCTGCCAGCGGAGGAAGAGACAAGTACACACATCAAATCCGAGGCTGCAAGTGATCGTTTTACACAGACTGAAGGGAGTGAATCTTCACGAGATCTACTGCGAAGGATGAAGGAAAAAGGCAGGAAGAAAAGAGGGTGTTGGGGCGCGTGGTGGTCTTCGGAGGTTGGGATATGAATTGTATTGTGTTGAGAGATTTGTCTGCGTAGTATCATCTGAGCTGGCCGTCAGCCCATATTGGTGTCAATAATTATTCTAATGGATGCTGTAAGTAGTCATACTACAACTTTCATGCAGAGTTTGCTATGCTCGAGCGGCTAGAGCGGCGGCTTTATTACCAAATAGTAGCATTCGCTTTTCTTCCGTCTGTCAGCAATCCTTCAAATCTTTTCGAAGTGACTGCGCATTGAGGCGGAGTCAAGGCGAGGCCGTCAATTCGTTGCCCCCACTCAGCTTCTGCTCTCAACGAAGAAGTGAACTTTCTTGCAAGTCTTAAAAGTCCATGCTTTAACATTTAACTTGGAAACTTGCAAAACTCCCTAACCTCCGCTAACGTTCTCGCTGGAACAAATGGTGGAATGCTCTCTTCAGGACAACATCAACATCATCTCGATTCTCAAAAGATCAAGGTTTAATCCTCTTCGTCGTCGTCATCGTCGTCTCTCTCCTCCATTTGCAATGCTAAAAATAAGATTATTAGATGCACTGTTGTATACCTTGACGACTTTAACATTACCGTTTTCGTCGTACTTGTATGTCAATACTGGCTTGAGATGCCTAAGCACATACTCTAACAGAAGCTCAAGCACACTATCGCTCAAGACTTCGAAATGACGAATAGATTCGTCCTGTGACTCGGAACATGCAGTTCGAAAGTGATTCACCATATAAGTTCTCTCCGAAGCTGACATGCCTTCTGACGTTGGACAGAACGTATTCTTTGGACGATTGCTCCAGATCCCAGGCCCATTTACGGTCCACGGCGCCTATCACCAGAATCATGTATTTCTGTATAATCTTGTTAATACGATGATAATACTTAAGCTATGATGATGCTTTACTCGGCCTTTCAGAAAGTATTTCTCCGAGAGAAGAAGCGTCGAGCCATCACTCTTAGGCTTCAATTCCTCAAGCAGAATCGTCTTTGCGCGATCATCTGAAATCACTTCGCCTTGCCAGACGATTTGACTATTGGTTCTGTGACTACTTTGTGTCGGTAAAGTGAGACTAAGGCCATCGAAAAGCTCTTCGAGTGTGCGTCCATAGTACAATACGGCGGTTGCTGCGGTCCGGTTTAAGCTATGATATCATCTTGAGCAAATTCTGAATCAGAAATTTTCATGTTCTGTGGACAGTTAAATAATGTCAGCAGAGATGAGATATACTGTCTACCTCAGCATGAACTACGGCACCTCATTCGAAGTGGGAATATCTTCGTTTTGCAGATTATCCAACTGGGAACGGACATTGGAATGATGGCAAAAGTTGGACACTTGTGGGATGGGAAAATGGACTGCATATCGAACGGGAGCACGATGGACCCCAACGCCCTTATGAAGAAGTCAGGGACCCTTATTCACGAAGGGGTTTCTCAACATTTCGTCTCCTACTACAAAATCAAGCATATTTTGAATGGGACGTTGAAGAGACCTTCGCAGACCACCAATCTTCGAACGGGTTTTGCTTCGTTGGGAAGTGGCTCGTCCCCTCTGATCTTGAAGAAATAGACACGGCATTGTTCGACAGGCGGCGACGGGGCGATGACTTCCTCAGGGAAGACTGCGGGAATTCTCAATTCAACATGTGCACCTGGTTAGTACTTTTGGTAGACGTTTTATCCAACTCAACTTCCTTGCGATTCGTTACGCATATATATATATATATAACATGCTTGACTATGCTACACTTTACTAAACGAACATGCCTATCTCACTGTGCCCATATCGAAGGATGTTGAATATGGTGCATTGCCAGCAGAGAACGAAGGAAGAGGCAGTTGGGCGGTATAAATTCGAGAGGCTGTGACCACCAGTAGAAGATAGAAGACGCCCAAGGTTGATAGGAAGAGCTTATTCGCAGAACCACAGAGTACCGTTAGATGTTATCCGTGTTTGGATGTACCGGACCAAGACGAAGATTATTAGCATGTATCTGAAACACAGAGCCCCGTGTTACAGCTATTCCCATTAGGAAAAGGCTGGGGAGCCCGAACAGGTCACCTGCGCGTCGCTAAGCCGCAATTCCCAGGGTTTATAAGATCTGGCATGTCAAAGAGCAGAGAACGTAAACATCACATACTGTATTAAACATGATGATTTTGAATAACTGCAAAAGCGATTGACTTGAACTTTGAATGAGTTAATGCAGTAAGATTGCTGTTTTATTATGAGTGCAGTATTCTGACTTAAAGAGAATTTGATCGCGTTTTATATTCAATAATACATCAATGCTTGTCCATTCAAGACTTCCTTAGAATGACTTTGTCATGACTTGAATGGAAATAATGATATGAATAGTATTGATTGAGTAATAATACTGGAACGGGACGGCAATGCTACCGCTACGCTAACTGGCCAAAAGGCATCAAATGTTTGATTGGAAACCAAACACCTAAGCTACTATATTACTGCTAACTTGGAACCGTGACATGACGGCAAAAATAACCCTTTGCCTGGTGGACGAAATATGAGATGGCAATGTGATGACGGTTGCAGACATGAACGACCTTGATGTGTTGAAATGCTAGAATGAATGAGACGAGATGACTGTGGAATTAAAGCGAGAGCAACTATTATATATCAAGCTATATAAGAATCTATTGCTTAAAAGCTCAGTATGCCTGGTCCGCTTTCAACCAGCTGTTCTTTCCAGATCGACAGTCAGAACAGAGGCAATCGGAGGACGGACCTCTGTGAAGAAACATATCAATGTTATAGGGGTTGGTCCCAGATGAAGGACGTTCAGTTTCAGATTTTCCCTACTCAGGGACTGAAATACGTCCATCCATTCGGCATCTTCAAAGAACTTGGTGTTTTGAATAGTAAGGTGTCGAACAATCCTGCAATGTCGTCTGATAAACGGCACAAGGGCACACGGAGTCAGCGTCTTTCCGCGGAAATGCACCGTACAAAGGGCCGGCCAAGTCTGAGGTTTGAGGAGCCTGTGAAATGACAGGGCCCCATCTAGAGCGTCTTTCCAGAAGTAATAATCAATGGCCAACTCCAAGGTGTGCAGTCCGCGCGCAGCAGTCAGGATCTGGATGAGGCATTCCGTGGCGTTGGTGTGGATTTCTGGGGAAATGGAGGTGCCTCAGGAATCTGATGATCCGAACGGCGCACACTCTAGCGCACCCCATCGTTTCCCACGTGTATGGTCATCCAGAACCAGATGCAGATGGAGTTTCTTGAGGTTGGTGAACGCCTTTCTGACGTGATCGAGTTGAAGGCTCGACATGCTAAATAGATGGGATGACGTCTATCGTGATCTGCAAAGGCCGTGACCATTTCGTCGACAGTGAGGATTTTCTTCGCTGTGCGAGCTCCTTGAGCCAGATGAAAAATGTATGGCTCCAGCTTGATATGCAGTCCCATGTGAAACATTGAGCTTAGCAGCCAATCCGGTATGTCATAACCCATTGCCGAGCACTCGTCGACACTGACTGACAGGCCATGTCGCTGACTTCATACTGTTTCTTCAGCATGATCCACACCGCGACTCCATCTTCCATGCCTTTGATGTGAAATCTGGGCCCAGATTCGCAGCTGAGCCGAATGATAGCCACGGCACAAGCATTCTTATCCTCCCAAGCTAAGAGCTTCTCCGTGTATGTTTCCTGCTCTTTTGACGACAACGACGACTCAGTCGACGTTGACTGCGGTTCAATAGGGGGAGTCTCTTTGCCTATGACTACTCGCCATAGCTTGTTCAGTGTAAGAATACCCTGGATTTCTTCCTTTCAGGAATCATAGTTTTCAGCTCCTTTTGGCTTGATTATTCTGTACTACGTAGTAAACTCCCGAGGAACCTTCGGAGGCCATTGTGGCGGTGGCTTGTTTGACGAATCGGCCAAATATGAACTGTTGAATCTCCGCCTTCATAGGGCTGGTTCTTTCGACTCGATCTGTTTGCTCTATGATGCTAACAGCCTGCGCTCAAAAGCGGTAGGCTGGTCATTTGTGAGCCTTTTATTGGCCAATCCATGGCAGGATGAGACGGTCAGCCTCAACAGCCTCTCTCTTTGCTAGTGGTAGTTGATCATGTGATAGATCTTTCTGTGTGTCAGTTTGCTCTCTTGAGCGCTTCTGAGCTGCGGCTGCAACAGCGAAATGGCCAGATAATAAATGGGTTATAAACATATCATGTTTGCTGTAGAGCTTCAAGGTTTTCCCGCCGTACGGGGGCTCATCCCAATATACATTCTAAGATAACGACAGCCGACTGTTTGATATTTACCTGGCTGAGCCTGAATAGGAGGTTGTCGACGAGTCTCGATTATGCACGTTGTGTCCTGTTAGCGGTAGCTGTGTGTTCCGGTTCAGTAAACGCAGGGCCAGCGAGGAACGTCAGGCCGATTACTTTAAGAAAGGCTAAGAGCATGACGAAAAGTACTGAAAAATCTCTGGTGTTCTTTGGCGTGCCTGGGAATGTTCAGGGCGCTAAGGTAATCATGATTAATAAAATCAGAGATTTACCATTCTAGATTGGTGTGCCCGGAAACCTCAAGTTGCCATGCATGCGTGGTCGATACGAAGACGTACCAACCTTGTGTTGGAATCAGGTATGTATGTGGAAAACCCGTTGTGCTTAAAGAATGAATAACGGAAAAATGGCACGAGGGATGTTTGAGACACGTGATGCTCAGGCCTATTAGTCAGTACCCCTGTATTTAGTCGAACACCTTGCCACGCTTGCCTCAGGCAACGAACACCAACCTCCATAGAATCCACACACTTACACCTGAATCAAGTTGAGCGGCAGATCATTTTGATGTAATAAGATGACCATTAAGTCTTTCAGCTGGCTGACTTATGCAGCGTCAGCTGGCCGCAATACTGATGGCAGCTAGTTTCCAGCCAGCAAGAAACATGAGCATATAGAGTGTCATCCGTCCAGACATGGTGGCAGCGGTAAGAGTCATCATCCGCCACATGCACTTCGGGGTTACCATCCTCTGTTCCTGACAGATGACACATCTGTCCCGAATTTCTTTGTTTGAGCCTTCCTCGTATAGCATGGACCTGTGTTGCCTCCTTCATCCGATACTCTTCTTCTTCCAAGCTCTTTAGCAAGCTATCGAGTGCTGGTAGTGTTGTCAGTTCTCAGACGTGTGGGGCGCCAAGCCCCTTCGAATTAATATTAACCGTGGCGGCACCTTGCCCTCATTGTCAAAAGAATGGTAGAGGTCGTATGAGGCATTTTGGTATGTTGGACTATTTAGATCTCGATTCTTCAGGGGCATGACCGTTACGTAAGATACGAGGTCTGCGGAAGCTCAATGGGTTCAGATATGCCGTAACTAGGCAATGTCGAGAGGTTCTCCAAAGGAGATGAAGTGGAAGAGAATACCATCGTTGCCCGCGAGGCAGTGGCATAAACAAGACCGGAAGTATCCTGAAGGAGATAGCCGGAGGATTCGAGAAGGGAGATGTGCAAGTCGGATAGCTTCGGCGGTGGTGGAGTCCATTGAATGGCAAAAGGGAATACAACGGCGGTAGCGACAAGAACTATACGCTTTTGCTGCTTTCCGACATCGTAGCAGACGTCACCGCCATTCGTCAATACGCTGCTTTTCTGTGATAAGAACCTTTTTTTACGGGGCTTGTCTTGGTATCTTTGAGGTAGGTCGAGAGTTGTTTGGAGTCGAACCATTTACGCAAAAGCTAATTAGGCATGAAAGGACGATAAAATTCGACAAGTCACTCGTGGACGGGATTGTGTTGGTACAACTCCAAGTTCTGGTGCTTGTTCGGTCAGAGAACTCATGTATGTAGCCTCACGAGGCTGGCTCGTGCTGTAAGGCTTAGTGGGGCTGTTGGCGAACAGGGACACTGCTCACGGAAATCAACTTACCAGACGAGAGATCATTGAAATGGAATTAGAAAGATCAGTACGATCAACTCGAGGACTCGATAACGAAACGAGTCAATTAAAACCCTCTTATTTTCAACACTTCGCAAACAAACTCTGCCTATCATGAATCGCCCCAGCGGCTATGTCGGCTGCAGAGGGAGAGATCGTGGCATGGATCCCCGAATACTCGACAGAACTTCGTCCTTCGCCAGATGTCCCTCCGCCCATGGCACATTTTCAAGGCGTTGCCAGTCGGGGAAGAGGAGGAGGAAGCGCAGGAGAAGGACCCGGGCATCGTTGACGAAAGATATCATTAGCTTCTACATCATATCTGCACCGCTCAAGCTTTGACACACCGTGTTGAAGTAATAGGAGCAATAGGAGGAGCAATAGTAGGAGCAGAAGAAGTAGTCGTTCGGTGATAGTTGCAGTGCTGGCCGCTAGCACTAAAACCCCTCTCAAACTACTTGTCATTGACTCATTGCGCAAGCCTTCGCAAAGCAGCCATGACTTGATAGACATCAGCAATGGAATCAGACATCAAATTCTCGATCAGGTCAATAAGCTGACGTAGGCGAGCAAACTGACATGCAGTTGGATATGAAACGGATTGCCAAAGGCAGGAAGGTTATACCATCAGGTGTAAAAGGAAAGTTTGAAGCAATGAGTGTAGATCTGAAAGACGATGAATGAATGGAACGAGAAGAAGGCGACTGAGGGTCTTGGCCACGAGCTTTTCTGGCATATTGCTGGAATGATTTGTCAGGCTACCAATGAGTGTCTGGTGAAGCATGAGTCTGAGTTGTCATGGAACAGCAAGGTTCATTCCAGGATCCTCCGTCTTGCCTTCGAGGGTTGCTGGAAAGAACGTGAAATTTGGTACAAGGACATCACTTCAGCAAAAATATTGAATCGGTCACTATTGCCATGGAACATCTATGGTGGATTATGCAATAGTCCAAGCCCAGTCGGGACATTTTCCAGCGATACCTCTCGATGTCTTCACAGCCGCATTATCGAGAAGCTTAGGCCCGAGATAGGCGTTGCAAGTATCAATCAGACTGCCTCTGAGTGGGTCCGCTTTAAATTGATCGCCGTCAACATTGAGACGAAGAGGGGCGCTGTGAAAGATCATGTGCAGTTGCGAACATGGATTACGACTCAGTTTGCTCGCCTACGTCAGCTTACGACCTTCGACATCGAATTTCCTAGTCTCTTAGTGCTGTTTGTGCAGGGGAAGAGATGGTTGTTGATGATCGCGTCTATGAAGGCGATGCGGGTTGAGGTTAACGAAGAGAGTGTTGGTGCGGTTGGTGCGGTTGAAGGACGGAGATTTTTTTGATTGATGCACGATCTTCACCTCACCCTTCAAACCTCATTTACCACTCACAACCCACCAATGCCCCCTCATCGTCGCTACCTCCGTCAACTCATCCGACGCCTCTGGCTGACTCTTTCACTTGCGCTCGCCCGCTTTCCCCCGCATGATTCAAGCCGTAAGCTGTCGGTGTTGAGGGATGAGTGGTGGGGTGCGGGGAGGGTGGAAAGGGAGATACGTCTGCGCTGTTTCTTTTCCGGGGTTTGGCTAGCTGACGCTGTTTCCCTCTTCACAACAGGAGAGGCGCGGCACTTGATTCTGCGCAAGGAGATGCGGATTAAGAACGAGACAGAAGCTAATTGAGCACATTACGAATGATGGGGAAGAAGGGCTCCCTATCTTGTGAGACCAGCCGATTGCCAGCTTCCTTTCTTGTGGAACCGGTCAATTCACCATTCAGCTCCCTCCCTTGCTCTATCGCGCAGATGTTGTTCAAAACTATCATGCTTTCTGCTACTTCTTTATGCAGCGATGTCTCCTCGGCTTGCCATCAGGACAACCACGAAGCTTCTTGCAATATTCAATGTTCCTAATTGTACGGTCCCACGATTGAATCCCAGACTCGTCTCTGATCGCTTGGAATCTGAGCATGTCTTCCCGTAGGAGGTATACAGTATTCCGCACACTTCCGACCTCGAAGATATAATGGGGTACCGTTATAGCAATGCCCATGTCTACGAGAAGGCCTCCTCTGTAGTTCCGCAGTCTTATATCCCTCGGGAAGACACCGAACTTTCGCATTCTTACGAGGTCTCTTTGCATCTTGTTGAGCAGCTTGTTAGTCAGCGAGACTGTATTTGGAATCAGATCCTTAAGGATTGCACGGAAAGGCTGTCTCTTGAAGACTGGGACTGAGGCATCTTTGTGGGACCTATTCCATACGGACACGCCAAATCTCTCACGCAGATATGCTTCCTGGTCTGCTGAGACAGCCATATGACCATAGCAGCGAGCGGCAACCGTTCCGTTCACCTTAGACTCGATGAGTCGGCCATAAGCACGACACTCGTTGTAGAAAGGGTCCGATAGGGCGCGAACGACGTCGATAGAAAGGTCGGCTTTTTCTTGCTGACTGAGAAGACATAAAGCTTCAGTAACATCATAGAACTTGAACTGAGAAACCTGTCAGCGTATTAACCGAAGTTGAAGACACCAAGCTCACAATCTTTAGTGCGTAGGCCTTCCCTTTGATCGAGACTTCAAAAACATGCGACTGGCCATTCTGTTCATTGTCGCTGAGCAGCTGTACAAAATCTATCTTTATTTTCCTGTCTTTGAAGGGGGCGAGTCTTGGGCCTTCGCATTCTGGAAGAGGTTTGCTGCTAAAATAAATTTCCTCTGATTCAGGACCAGCCAGAAAGCCAGACATTGATCATGAGTAACCAAGTTACTTCGTACGTACTTTCGAGTTAGTTTTTAGTGTGTAGACAAAGCTGCGGAGTCTTCGCTTGTGCTCTGTTGACACACTAAGTAGAAGGACTTTGGCAACCCCAGCAACTGGTCAGCCTCATAGGGCTACTAGCGTATACTTTTTTGGGTGCATAAGGTACCTTTGAATCCCTTTGATTTGATTTCATACACCCTTGTGACATCGGTTTAGTTCGATCCATGGGGGAAACTATGCTATGTGTATCGAACGGACAAAACCCTTTGGGCCCCTTTGGGGGAGAAAACCGCTCGCCGACTACACAGCGACTTCGCGCCGCCGAGACAAGACAAGAGAGTGAGACAATGTACCATTCATGACGCTTCTATCCAGCGCGCGACGCTCGAGTAAACCCTTAATGAGTGCCTGTGCTGTTTTCTTGCAATGCATCGTCCGTGCCCTGCTCTTCATTGGCGATATTCTTCGATCTTCGGTCGCGAAGACGAAAGACGTTTCCTTTGCACCCGTGGTGCTCGTGATTGTAACGTAGAAACTGTGTTCTTCTGCTTGATGAATGCCATTCATCGAGCAGAGAAATATGTGATGGAAGAGAGGCGCGAACGATGAAGAGGTAGAGTGTGATTGTATTAAATGACCCTATCCTGCTCTTGACTTGTGTCACGTAGACGTTGTCTCGTTCTATGCTTAGCTCTGATCGATAGTAAAGATGCGTTCTGACCGTCCTCATGTGCTCTCGATTTTCCACGTAGACTTGGCGTTGAGTAAAGAAGGTGGGCTCAAGCCCCCCCCAGTATATCAGCGTGACCGACGGGTCACTACTCCTTCGGGCACTGTATTCACGACTATCAGGCTCATCACCTGGGACGACTATTCTACCTGATATCTTTCCATCAATTACTCGGCGGCACTGTCGATGTGGTGAAGACGTGTCAGTATACCGGCGCGGTCGACGGGTCATCACCCCTTCGGCCACTTGTAGTCACAACTCTCAGACTCTTCACCTGGCTGTCTAACCACTAGTAGTATCTTTCCATCTCTTACTGACATCGACATGTCATTGGTCTTCTTCGTAGATCGATTGTGGCTGTTAGGAGGGGTGTTGTCGTGTAGGTGAAAACTCTGCACGGCGACTTTCCTGGCCACGCAACGTCCATTTCTTCGCTCTTCTGACTTCTACTCGGACATAGAATAGAATCAAAAGGTTCGTAGCCGGCACCACGTACAGATCTCGTTGCCAGCCCAATTGTTTATTATCATCATCTTTTTCAGCTGCAACTTAATGTAACGAGCCCACCAGTTGAAGAACGAGGTCATATGGGAGCATATTGATATATTGGTTCTTGTTGTTAGGAGGCTACCTAGGAGGTGGAAGGTGAAAACTCTACTAGCGGGCCCCAGCCCTATCAGCCCTATGAGGCGAAGGTTACCAACTCCCCTGTTTCCAACACCAACCAGTGAAGGACGGGGTTGGTAATGCTTAACCTTTAGAGGTAGCTACAACTGAACATTAAGAATACACAAGAAGAGTGGTACAAGAACTTCTATTTATTTACCTAAGGTAAGGTAATGCTCAGAGGCTGCGCTAGGCCCGATGCTGTGATACAGTGAAGAGGTAGGTGATGTAGCCTTGGTACGCTCGTAACAACTTCAGGCATTCAAACTACAGCATTAGAAAGAGATCTTGAAGCGAATACTATAGACTTTGACTAGCTAGCTTCTGAATAGCTTCATTTTGATCTATTTGAATAAGTTAATAGATGGATGTCGAATGGCTTGTATGACTCTACGAGATTGCGAGATAATGCAAAAATGTAGAGATAGATTTTAACTTTTGACGTTGAGACATTTCGAATAAAAACTGTTACAAGAACGTCAAGTCAGAAACATCAACAAACAAAGAGGTCTGAATAGTTTCAATTTTGGGCAATTGGGGGGGCGGTGGGGTTGGTTTTCGAATTCCTCACCGTGGGGCAGCGCGAAAATGGATGCCAAGGATTCTAGACCTTTCTGCAATTCAACGGTCGTAAACACTAAGCGAGATTAACTGTCGAGGCATAGCAAAGGCTCAACACCATGTACTTTCGTACTGCTATCTATTTCACACGGCACTACTCGACACTCTGCCCCTTCCTCCAACTCGTCCACCTCCTCCAGCGCCCTCCATGGGTCCTTCTTTCGCGTAAGAAAATATCCCTGCAACTCGGCTAGCGTAAATTTACTATCGGGTAACTTGTTTGCAAAGTCCTTCCCCATTTTATCCAAATTTGTGGGTGTGAGCTTGTTGACACCAGATTGGAGGGAGGCAAATTTCCCAGAGGCGAGGTCATTGACATGTTTTGGATTCGGGAGTTCTTTGTCGAAAGTAATGGTGGAGCTTGAAGGGTTGTCGGGGGTGTACATGCAGGCGAAGAGCTGGGAGATTTGAGAACGTGTGGCCATGTTAAACTGAATCTTGATATCTATACGACCTGCTCGAATTAAAGCTTCGTCAAGCTTTTCCAGGCAGTTAGTTGTCATCACTAGGACTCTTCCTTCGGGCGAAGCAACACCATCGATAGCGTTAAGAAGACCAGACAAGCTGATCCCTTTATTGTCTTTCACCTTCCCGCCTTCTTCTTGACGTTTGACCAGGCCGGCGCTGTCGATATCTTCGAGCAGAATTATGCAGCGTCGGGGCAATGAAATGAACATAATTCCCAGATGTTCTTCTGTAAGCGTCGGATCTGCAAGCGAGATACAGTATATATCGAGGCCGAAAACGCCAGCGATAGCCCAGCCAAAACTGGATTTTCCAGTCCCAGGGGGCTGTTCAAACCGTAAGCAATACTAAAAAGAATATTAGGTGAATCACAAGAGAAGGCTATACTTACTCCATGAAACAGATACCCTCGACGATAAGGAATACCGCGATTCGCGTACCATTTCATAGCGGTTGGATGCAGGTACTCGTTCATATCCTTTAGGACTCGCATCTTCTCATTGTGATTCAATATGACCGTGTCTATAGGTCTGGAAGGTCTCGTTGCAACCTTGTTCCACATATGACATGTTGTTCCTCTATCTTCTTTTGCTACTGGTCTGTATACAACAGTAACAGTCGTTCCCTTATTTAGGTAATGATCGCGGCATTCCTTCAAGAGATCTTTGATAGGTTGAGAAGAGAGTCCGACGCATGTAAACCGAATGCTCTCTACTTTGCGGAGAACACGATCTGTGAAAACGTTGTTAGAGTGATCGAACTCAAAATACCGGTTATTGTGAACGAAAATATGACGACCAAAGTAGAAAAGAAATCTTGGAGAAACTTCCGAGTCACAGTTGCGAAAGTTGATCAGAGTTTTTGGATCCGGTTCTTCCGCTACCATGTCAAGGTCGGGAAGGTCCCATGCACTTCTCTTTCTAGTCGTGGCCATCAATCTACGTGAGTTGGTGGATATCTTTTGATCATCAAGCCATTCCATGATCTGATCATAAATCTCATCGGTAGAATTGATGCTAACAAAGCTTGTAAAGTAGTCCCGAAAGACAGCGTATGCATAATGGCCGAGAAATTTCAGAGAAGCGAAGAGCCCAAAAATAAGAAGGCCGACGGAAACAACAACAGTGATATCGAAGCCTAGCACATTGAGTAGGAATCCCGAGATAATCGAGAAACCTGGGATGAAAGCTTCGAGAACGTTGGCAGGCAACTGTGTCACGCTTGTCGTTGAATTGCCTTCCATTGTATCGGCCCAAAGTCTATGCCAGAGGTCAATACTTAAGTCCAGAAAAGAAGAGGTAAGGTTCAAGATGTGAAAGACTCGGCCCACCTGAGTCTTATAGTAGTGTTTGCGTATGGTGTGAGCCAGACGTTTCAAAGAGAACATTCATTTGACAGTATTGAAGACGGCAAAGGCTCAGCTTACTTTCACTGATGCTTTAGTCATTCGCGATCTCAAAAGTTTCAGGCCTTGTCCCCATTGATCGAGAAGTGTAAGGGTCAGGCTCGTCATACGTTCTATTGATGACTTCATTGTGTAAAACTTTGTCTACACAAACCATCCGACCATTACTGCATAAGTAAAGGCAGTCAGGAAAATTTTGTGGTTGCAAAGAGAGTCCAAGCACCGATCTTCTCTCGTTTGGCAATGACATCTGCCCTCTCTCGTTTGTACCAATCATGTATAACAGTCAGTTATTGGCTTTCCTTGCTACTGGAATCTTGTCCGGAAGACACGTTATCTATTCCACAGCGTTGCTTACGACCTTCTAACGGCGGCGCCGCTTAGTAGAACGCATGGACAGAACGTATGTAGCACGTCCCATCCATACTAGCGACAGTAGGTAGGTAGGTAGGTAGGTAGATAGGTAGATAGAGCGTAGATAGATAGAGCGGAGGTTGTTTGGGGGGGAGGTTGTTTGGGGGGGAGGTTGTTTGGGGGGGAGGTTGTTTGGGGGGGGAGGTTGGCGAAGCTCGAAAGTCATACTGAATGAGCGGTGTGATAAAGAGTTTATGGTGGGGAATCTACATGTATTTGTTAGCAAACTACACCTAAATGGAGGTAGATCCCGCCTTTAGCGAAAGTGACGCTACCCGTAATGTGCGCCGTTAAGTTGCGCCCCCAAGACCTCCCGCCACGCCGCTCAAGGTCCGAATCGCCTGTGGTTCAGCCACAGCCCAACCTGTGGCTATCAAAGTATGAACAAGCATACAGCATGGACAAGCGGACCCCAGAACAAGGAATAGAGAACTGTTATCCTTACGTCGGAACCAACGCTAGGTTGACAACGCCTGTCGCCGCCTTGTTACCATTTCCGCACAATTAGGATGCGTTCGATAGGAAGCACTTTTCCACTGCCAAATCACAAGACGGACTTTGCCAATCTGACAGACCTTCTGTCATGCAGACGAGTACCGTTGTCAAGGCATAGCGGTGAGTGTAATGGTAAGCCTGAATCTTGCTTATCGGCATTGCTGGTGGGGTACGGAGAGCGAGCCAAGCCGCTTCTATTAGCCCGGAACGTCAATCGACGGATATGTAGTAGCTCATATGAGAAGAAGCGTCACAGATAGTTGGAGGTCATTAGCGATAAAACCAATTACTCTTGAGCCCCCAAAAGGTTACTCCATTAGGTCATCTGCGGTCAAGACACCTGAGCGAGCCGATATATGTTTAATGAATGATCACAAGAGAATCGATAGATATCTCTATTACCTGTTGGAAACAGGGAACAGTTGCCTCAGGACTCAGGGATGGAAGCGAAAAGCGATGGGTCTCAGAATCGGCCTAATCAGTATTATCACCGTCTTACCTCGGTACCAAGCGATGGTCATCCTGACCAGAACTGAGCGCCCCAATAACTAAATATATCAAATGTAATATCGAGTAATCATGGTCACGTCTATTCAGCCCACATCGCAACTATAAGCACTCGTTGACTGTTCTATGACATCTGACTTTGATATATATTCAGGCTGCCTTGACATTGAATTAACACAGATAGGATTTTTTCAATAATGGCAATTTCAGACAGTGGTTTTGAAACAATGCACGCTTCAAACGTTCCACTTCAACGCAAGACTAAGAAGTCCAAATCTCTAAAGCCCAGATCTATATCAGTAGACATGACGTCACCCGAAGCAGAGCAACAGACAGACGACGATTTGGAAATGAGTCTAACGATTGCTTCTTTGAAAGCCTTGGCATCAAAACCTTATCGAAAGCTTAGGGAATCGAGTGATGAAGAAAAATTTCTCAACAGAATGTCCATATTAGGGTGTTCATTGAATATAGAAATCCTGATCGACCGACAGAACTGTCTTGGTATACGAGGACACGAGGGTGGGGATGGATGTATTGATTGAACTATCTGGTAGGTAGGAAGAAGTGGGAAGGTAAATCCCCTGAATCCCCTAGCGCCGGACTAGCGCCGGATGAATGCGGGGATAACGTCGGCTACCGAGTACCGAATGGTTTTATGCTTAGAACATCGAAAAACAATGTCTGTGTTGCTGTCAAGCATCTCTCTCTTTTGTAAATCCTTCGCCATTGAAAGATGATTCCACCCATTACGCTCAGATCCGTCTCTCGAGTCTTTCACTCTTTCTCTCGAGACACGCTTGCGCGCTACTGAGACTAGCGTGATGTTTCACCCTTCCGCACAAAACTTAGATACCTTAGGAGAATATATGGTTACCTTCTTTAAATGTACCTTCCCTATGGGATGGTACAGTTCGGTGGCGATTGTATAATCTGTGGGTAACCAGGCCTACATATTTTGCGAGTGTCTATCGTAGCGTTAGCTCGAGTCAATAAAACAAGGTAGCCAATACAGACACACCACCTAGCACTGCTGACACACCACCCACCACACTGCTGGCACACCACCCCTCCCCACTAAGCCTAATAGGGTAATTTACAGGGTCCACCGCGTTTATTGTTTACATTTCGCCATCCCTCTCCTCCTCCACCAACCTTCTGCATTTGCATCCACCTCAACATGTCTATGCAACTGCTGCCCCCTAGGGCAGGCCTATACGAGTACACCTCCATTGATCTTTTGATCAAGGACATAAACAAGCATGCGAAGGATCAAGGCTATGCGGTGACGCGCAAGCGGAGCAAGCGGTCGAAGAAAGGCGTCCTCATGAAGACCTGGATGCGTTGCGATCGAGGCGGTGAGGAGGATGCAAAGGGTCATGGTCATCGCATCACCTCCAGCAAGCGTGTAGACTGCCCGTTTGAATGCATTGCGAAGCTTCAGTTCAACCTGGAGGACGAGAACGGTTTAGGTGACTGGATTTTGACCGTCGAACATGCTGATCATAATCACCTTTCTACAAAGCCGTCTGCCTCCATCGTTCAGCGAAATATTGCTATGCAGGACTCCGTCGTTCTACACGAAATTCAGAAGGAGTTTCGGAAAGGCAGCAAGGCCAGCTCAGTATTGAAAGGACTTCGCATGGATGAGAACGGCCTGGACTCTATTTTCAAGCCTCGCGATATCTGGAACGAGTTCGCAAGACTTAGAGCAGAAACACTAAGTGTATTGACGCCTACGCAGGCGTTGATGCAGAATCTGACGAACCAGGAGACCTGGTATGTTGACTACAAGGCATGAGAGGGCGACGGTCAATTGGAATTCCTGTTCTTTACACCGAAAACCTCGCAGAATATGCTTGTCGACTACTACGAGGTCATTTTGATGGACTGCACCTACAAGACTAATAGATACAAGATGCCGCTGCTGATTATCATCGGAGTCACCGCCTTAAACACCACCTTCTACGTCGCGTTCTGCTTCATGAAAGGCGAGAATTACAGCGACTATACCTGGGTAATGCAGGCTTTAAAGCGACTCTACGATCACCTCGATCTGCCGTATCCTGAGACTGTATTATCCGACGGCGACAAGGCGTTGGCGCCTGCTCTTCGCCGTGTCTTTTCTGACTCTGAATATCGTGTTAATCATGCTCTATGCGTGTGGCACATGAACAACAACATCATCACCAATTGCAAGAAGCTCTTTTCTACAAATGAGCTTTATGATGAGTTCATGAAGGGATGGAAGACGCTTCGCATGGCGGAAACCTCTGCTTTGTTGGATGAAGGCTACAATGCCTTCTATCACATCTATCTTGACGTCGACGTACGCATTTGTATGTATATTGAGGAGCACATCTGGCCGTCGCGCACGAGGTGGGCGAAATGTCATACTGACAAATTTCTACACTTTGGTAACACCTCCACCTCGCGATCAGAGGGCGCTCACCATCAGGTCAAGCAGGAGCTTCAATTTTCCACCGGTGAGAGCTTTGCACAGTCTTCAGTCAACTGTTTTTAGCTAACGCATGACAGGTGATCTAAAGACGGTGGTGGACAAGCTGAAGCTCTTCTTAAACGGTCAGTATGCCAATTACGACGGCGATCTTGAGGAAAGCAAGACTCGCATGCCTCAAGATCTTCGTCGAATGTCTATCTTTCGTGATCTATACGGCTTCGTCACTCCTTTTGCTCTTCGAAAGATTTGCGATCACTACAAGCGTATATGCGGGCAACCTACTGCTATTGAGCCATGCACGGGCATCTTTACGAGAACTATGGGGCTGCCATGTGCGCATAAGATACAGGAGCGACTGTACAATAGAGCCGACGGTGGAGTGTTGAAGCTGCAGGATATACATCGTCACTGGCTGTACACAAAGCCGCCTCGGGCGGCGACAGCGCGAGCGGAGGAGCAAGAGGATAATACAATGGGCGGCCATCAAGGCGGCGGTGAGGGTGACGATGAACATATCGAGATGCAAGGCACGCCTTCACCGCCGCAGATCCTACAGATTCAGGAGCCTGCCATCGTCAGAGCCAAGGGTCGTCCGCCAGGATCACAGAATCGGCTGTGGGCAGGAGTGGCACCGCCACAACCGACAGCCTCACAGCGACGACGTCAACAGGCGTTTGAAGACTCCACTCAACGTCAGCCCTCCGGCTTTGAGCTGACCCCGGAGCTCCCCTCTAGCCAGGTGCCTGACAGCCAGTCGCAGAGTCAGCGAGGAGGTCCACAACGAGGCGGGCGAGGGGGTCGGCAGCGAGGCGGGCGAGGGGGTCGGCAGCGAGGTGGGCGAGGAGGTGCAGAGGGTCAAATTGGCGATGTTCCGGCCTCCTACATGGGCAGTTTTCAGATGTAATCTAGATAAAGGTCGATTCTGAGCATGCAAAAGATATGTTTCAGGTTTGAATTTGCAGTGGGAGAACGGCGAGAAAATACATTGAATTTGGTGGTAGACAGGCGCAAAACTATGTATATCTCATAACCTTCCCGTGATCTTGTTGATGTTGTTTGTTTACGGGGTCACTGGACCCTGTAAATTACCCTATTAGGCTTAGTGGGGAGGGGTGGTGTGCCAGCAGTGTGGTGGGTGGTGTGTCAGCAGTGCTAGGTGGTGTGTCTGTATTGGCTACCTAAAACAATTGTCATCTATGGTTCAAATTACCGTCTAAATGTAAGCGCCAGGGTTATAGGTAACTGAAGTGCCACTCGACCATCTGTACAAAAGATAGCAATTGCGCTAAGCTATGCTTAGAACGTCCCTAATACCCTTTATAACCAGCGAGCCAAGTGACGTACTAGGTATCAACCCTAGGATCGGATCCAAGCGTTGATCCGGTCCTGACACTAAAGGTATTGGTATATGAGGGTCAGAGGGAATAGGTGCATGTAGATATATTGACTATGTAGTGGAGGCATATATCTAGTAACACCGGGGTATACTTATCCCTTTAACCGCCACCCCCTTTGATCAACAGCTAGGCCAACTTTGCTAGCAGCTTGACGTACGGGTGCTTCATAGCCCGCCGACTCGCCGAATCCAAGTAAATGCTCGTATGCTTAGTCATTGGTGGGGTTCCCCCTACGAGCATTGTAGATCATAGGGGTGGCCGACCTTGTGGCGGTTAAAGGGGTATTATAACCATTTCCAACAAAAGGCGATTATTATAGTGTTGACTTACACTGTAGCTCATTATATATGTGACAAAATGATATAAAAGGAATGATACTTTTACAGTCTAGTTGAGTATCCGTTCAAAGAATGAGGGAGTTGAAAGGTGCTAGGTATTCAGATATTTGATATTCAGCTAGTCTAGCTTTAGCTTAGCTCCGGGCTATAAAGCCGGAGAATCTCCCTCAAGAAAATATCTTCCTTCTACCCACCAACCTGAACTTTCCCAACCAGTGTTTTGGGAGGGGTCCCGGACAATGATAAATCACATAGAGATTTCTCAAAGTATCGTCTCTCCTTATCTCATCGTCTCTCCACTTTAGCACTCTCTTCTCCAACCTCTCAACCAGCTTCCCTTGGTCCTTTATTCTCACTTCCTCACATGAATCCTCAAAGCCACCAAGTACGTACCGCAAAAACCAATATCCGCAGCCACGTTCCATAATGGCCCTCGGATCCTTTCGTCCAGATACCCGCATTGCGGTAGGAGAGAATGGTGCCGGTGCCAGGGTCTGACAGAGGGAGGGATGGGAGGAAGCGGCCACGAGCTTCAGATCCGGTATAGTGTGCCAGCATTCAGGGCTTCATTGAGTACATTGTAGTTGCTTTACATCCCGTTTACCTTTTCCTATCAGAAAGCCATAATGAAGGGAAGGGCAACGCTAGGGTTGGGCTTGTGAAGGAGTGAATGCCCCCCTATCCCGGCCGAGAAGAAATTAACGCCCTTTTTCGAGCCCCCGGTGTTTTCCTTTCTTGTCTCTCTTTCTCTGATTCTGTTCGGTGGAACTATTGCTTCTCACGTCATCCCTGTCCATGTTCTTACTTCCAAGCGTGGCTCTCCTGAAGCTTAGTCTTTTTTAGCTCTTCTTTATTTGGTCGTGGTCTGATTTTGGCGCTTTTTACCCTTCGTTGGAATCTCGCAAGTCGAAAGTTGCAGGGGTAGTAGGGAGGACGTGGCCTATCGGGCACAGATGTATGTCCGTCGGTCACCAGTCTGACGGTTACTAAGTGCTGACTATTTGTTTTGGAGACGTGGTAACGCCATTGTCAGTCATCTGCACTACCCGTAATTTCATTATCATTCCCTTCAATCCCAAAGACACCGCGGACTGACAAGGGATAACAATGGCGAACATGGTCATCAAAGGGAATAATGACTGATTGAAGACATTTTTGTCTGGGAGTCAGATTGCTTCTCTTAGTATGGTGATGTATGATTTATGCTATCTAGAAAGTAGGAATGGCGGGCTGAAACCTCTTATTGTTGAGGGTATAATGGTGCTTTAGACCAGGTCATATCGTCCTGATATTGCAATATAGTCCAACCAATCAGAGCCTTCAATTGCTCGAGCGACTGTACTCTATCCTTCACTTCTTGTTGGAAGAACCGAATAAGAAGGGGTTCTCCTGATAGGGTTCAGGAGAGGGTCTCAACGGGTGCATATCACCGGGGCCACGAGACACTTGCCATGGTGACCCTCCTCTAGGTAACTTGTTGATAGCCAGAGGTAATGGGGGGAGCGGCTTCCAAATAGCAAAAACTCTTGTAGGCTCGGTCTCATTCCTTGCAGTGGGTTTCTCTTTGCTCTTGCCTGGAAACCATTTTCTGAATAAAGTTACTGACTTCATGTCAATGGATGTTTCTCGTCTGTGTAGTATAATTAAAGATCAATGTTGATTGTCAAGTTTGGTAGACTGCCTGGTATTATATCACCTTGTACATCGTAAGCAATGCTTATGCTTATTCTGTCAAATTTTCTATAAAACTTGAGAAGACCCTGAAGGCCTTTGATTGAATCGTCTTACTTCTTCACTACTATGACAATGAATTACAAGAACTTGCTATATCTTGTTATTACTATAAGCTTTGTAACGTTGACTTGCGGATCGGATCTTCTTCTTGAAATAGAGAACAAATGTGATCAATTTATATACCCAGCAATAACTGGCGTTAATCTAGAAGACAAAAAACCTATTAACCTGACCGCGCCACCCGGATTGTCAAAAAATGAATCTTTTACCGTGACTGTGGCGGCACCTTGGTCAGGCAGAGTTTGGGGCCGATCGGATTGCAATGGTACAGGTTCTCGCTGTGCAGTAGGTGATTGTGGTGCACGAGATTGTAATGGAAGATCGTCAAAGAACGTAACTTTGGCAGAACTTACCTTTGACAATGACACGGTTTGGGGCGATGTTAGTATTGGTACGTTAACAGAGAAATTCCAAACCTACTTCTCGTACTGACGGTGGTGGCAGTTGACGCGCACTCACAGCCGCTAAGTATTACGTTTCCCGGTTCCGAGCAATGCCAATCGCGAAGCTGTCCGGTGCCTGCTTGGTTGGGACTAGTCGGAAGCGAAGAACTTCCAACTGCGATATGTCCAAGTGACAACATATGGCTCAAAGAAGGTAAGTCTCTTCCTCCCTCGCGTTTAATGAACAGGTCACAGGTTGCCGGATGCCTATCAAACTGTACTCTTCTTGGAACAGATGCTGCATGCTGCACAGGTAATTACTCAAGTCCCTCTGTGTGTAAATTAGATCCGAACCCTGTACTCGCTCAAGCATGCCCTGAAGCGTATAGCTATGCATACTCGGATGGACAGAGAGATGTGTTATCCACTTGCAGCTTCGACAACGGAAGGAAGCCGCGGATGACAGTCACTTTCTGTCCAGTGCAATGACATAGGGCCAAGATCACAGGTCCAGACTTTTCTTGTTGTTAATTAATATTACTGTTCTATTACCATCGTTGTCGAAACAGAGAGTAGCAATAAACTTTTGATGACAAGTTATTTCTTGATGTTGAGCTGCTGTTTGAAGTGTATTCTCGAAATATGCGCCACGCTCATTCGAATTTGCATTCATATGGATTTGCAGGCCATATATATCGTTCAAAGCAGCCTTCACATGAAGATTATTACGAAGAAGATCATACAAGACCAACTCGTTCAATAGCTCTGTATTTGTTCAGCTTGGTGTAACAAAATGCAAACCTCAAGACATACTGTTCACACGTCTAAGATCGATAAGATTTGACCATGACTGTTGGTCTTCCCGTGTAAATCTAATTATCTTTTCCAATACCTCGTTTGGGAGATCGTACAATACCGTCATTGATTGATTGCATGAGTAAAAATCATTCTATCTATCGATGCGAACTTTCTCTTATGACATATACTACTACGTATGCTTACACTTACTCTATCAGGAAGGGTCAGTAATTCACTAACGTTGTCAACGAGAATAAATATTGCCATTTTGCTTCCTTGATCGCTACGTTCGAAAAAGTCTCGAATCCGTCTGTGTGATCGCCATAGGCTGAGAAACTTCTTACTGAACGTAAGCAGCCCTTCGGTGTGTAAGGTACATATGGTACATGATACAGCGGTAGCCCGAAATGGTAAGATCACCAGCATATCAGACTGTTGAACATCAGGGGGGTGTGCAAGGGTACAGAACATTGTTTTACGAAGGTTGAAGGTAGAGGAGGGGTTACTGCATTCTTCTGGTTGGCTCGGTGAATCGGGCTCGATACTTTAAACACTAGTTTCCGTACCCATAAAGGTTAAGGTAAGCTTCATCGGGCAAAGGGATAGAACTAGGCCTAATTGAGCGATCTATGCGAACGGTCAAAACCCTCTGGGGGAGAAAACCACTCGCCGGCTACACAGCGACTTCGCGTCGCCGAAACCATGAGTATTGAGGCTATGTACCCAATAATGAACCTATAGCTTCGATCCAGCGCGTGACGCTCGAGTATACTCTTAATGAGTGCCTGTGCTGTTTGTTGTAACGCATCGTCTTTGCCCTGCTCTTCATTGGCGATATCCTATACAACGATGTTCCGGTCTTCGATCTGTGGTAGAACCTGCGTTCCCTTGCTCAATGATTGTCATTCATTGAGCAAAGAAATATGTGGTGGAAGAGAGGCGCGTACGATGGGGAGGTAGAGTACGGTTGTATTGAATAGATAACCCTATCCTGGCAGCAACATTGGATGAAAGGAAGTCTCAACAAAAGAGACTTATTGAATCGACATTCGTAATAGAATAAAATGTTACATATGGTGGGGAATCTACATGTATTTGTTAGCAAACTACACCTAAATGGAGGTAGATCCCGCCTTTAGCGAAAGTGACCCTACCCGTAATGTGCGCCGTTAAGTTGCGCCCCCAAGACCTCCCGGCGGCGTGGTATAAGTCTGGAAAATGGATTTGAACATTTGTGTGTCGAGCCGTGAAGCTTCTTCGCCACCAATAAAAAGAGACAGATAAACGCTCCAAATGCTAGGTGTATTGCAACGATCAGGCCTGTGGTATATGAGACAGCCATGAACGGATATACACCGGCGAGGTAACTATGATGAGGAAATGTAGAAGTTAGGATGCGCGGCAAGGGATGCTGCTTTAATACGAAGATTTGAACTCAGTAAGGTTGGGAGTATGAAAGCGTCAGGTGGAGGGAGAAGCAAGGGGTAATCTAATATAGAAAAGGACAGCATACTCACAGAAGTCGTGAGACCATAAGCGACTGCACTCCGGATTCATAACTTGCACACTTTTCAAAACGAGAATAAGCTGCTTATGGTCTCAAGATCCTGGTGATCCGCTTCACCCGTCACACGAATCAGCATGCAAATAACGTAGTAGAGCGCCATCATGTAGTCATTCTAAACTATTACAAAGTAAAAATTGTAACAGTGCTGTGTTTGTGACGAAAAGTTGAGTGGTTGATAGAATGATGTGTGTAGCTGTCCTATGAGGCTATGATACCTGCTGTATCTCCGAAGGTGTCATTCGACCTCCTTGTTGAAAGAACCGCATCACACCCTCAATTTTTTTTGGCAAGATGTAGGGGAAAGTACCTTACTTCGTTTTTGAAATTGGATTTAAGTTTCTGTGCGTTACAGACAGTGGCTGATCAAAGTGCAGTTGCGCGCTACAAATAAGCCTACAATGGCATACTCACACACCGACTGCCGATACTTTCCCGCAGCCAACCTATTATCTTCTCCGATAATAGTCTTGAGAACCAGTGTCAAAATGAACACTGCAAGAGTTTCTGTTCTCGCTAGGGTAGTTTTTGAATACCGTGAGCGATGTATATGCGAGTACGCTTGACGACTTTGAATGTCGAACTTTTGACCCGTCGTTCCAAGAGAAGACCATCTCGTAGAGACCCGGTTAGCTCCTTGGAAAGCACGTTGATTCGAGTACTGTCAAGGAATGTTACTGGAGGATATGTATTAGAGATAATCATAATGGACGGCTCTAGAAATCCGAATTGCCGGAGCACGACGCGAAGCTGCATTCTGCAGCGCTGATGCTCGGTCATTCTCATGTATCAGATAAGTGAGCAGCGAGCGTCATGAAACCAGGTTCGGCTTTGAAGTGATTACAAAGTACGCAGTTCTATGGGACAGGCCTTAATTGATGAATAGATAAGGAAGCGAGAGATCAACCTGGGAAGTGGTTGTTCCTGGTATGACATTAGCCATTGTAGAAGGAAGCAAATCAAAGGCCAAAGAATTTCTGCACAGTTGATTTGATTTGAATTCATACACCCTTGTGACATCGGTTTAAGTCCGACCCATGGGGGAAACTATGCTATGTGTATCGAACGGACAAAACCCCCTGGGGGAGAAAACCGCTCGCCGACTAGACAGCGACTTCGCGTCGCCGAAACAATAGGTTTTGAGGCTATGTAAGGTACCAAATAATGAACCTATAGCTTCTATCCAGCGCGTGACGCTCGAGTAAACTCTTATGAGTACCTGTGCTGTTTGTTGTAACGCATCGTCTTTGCCCTGCTCTTCATTGACGGTATTCTTTACAAACGATGTCCCGGTCCGATCCTCGGTCCGAAGACGAAGGACGTTTCCTTTGCACCCGTGGTGCTCGTGGTTGTAATGCCGGTAACTGTGTTCTCTTGCTCAATGATTGCCATTTATTGTGCAGAGAAATATGGGATGGAAGAGAGGCGCACACGATGGGGAGGTAGAGTGTGGTTGTACTGAATAACTCTTTCCTTCTCTTGATTTGGCTTGTGTCACGTAGACAGACGTTGGATGAATTGTCGTGCGGTCGCAATCGTTCGATGTTTGGCTCTGATCGATAGAAGAGGATGCGTTCTGATCGTCCTCTTGCGCTCTCGATTTTCCACGTAGGTAGATGTATGACTTGGCGTCAAGTAAAGAAGGTGGGCTCAAGCCCCCCCAGTATACCAGCGTGACCGACGGGTCACTACTCCTTCGGGCACTGTAGTCACGACTCTCAGGCTCATCACCTGGGACGACTATTCTACCTGGTATCTTTCCATCAATTACTCGGCGGCACTGTCGATGTGGTGAAGATGTTCCAGTATACCGGCGCGGTCGACGGGTCATCACCCCTTCGCCACTTGTAGTCACAACTCTCAGACTCTTCACCTGGGCTGTCTAACCACTAGTAGTATCTTTCCATCTCTTACTGACATCGACATGTCATTAGTCTTCTTCGTAGATCGATTGTGGCTGTTAGGAGGGGTGTTGTCGCGTAGGTGAAAGCTCTGCACGGCGGCTTCCCTGGCCACGCAACGTCCTAACATCGTTTGAACTGCGTCGGATTGAGATCCACGTACAGGTGGATCTCGTTGCCAGCTTCTGCAAAGTTGATATCTCTGCTATGCCTACCAAAATGACAACGAACAATGAAAAGAATGGCAGAGTAACCACGAGATCCCATAATATTGGTAGGAGTTGATATCTTAGTAAGCATCTCTCCCAGGTACACCTGACCCTGATAGCCAAGTATTATGCCATTCTTCATGCCTTGTGCCATGCCTCATTAATCGTTACAAACACATCTCGTAATTTGTGTATTCAGGTCTGCCTAGGTGACATATCTCATACAACGACTAGCTAGTACTCAAGGCACTCATTGAAAATGATTGACCGGTATGTGATACGCTGTCATGACGTCTGACGCGCTTTGTCGAGGGATTGCTTTGAGTATTGGCCTTCCGCTTGGTCAAGAGTGCCATGGCCTGTTCACGTTCTTGCTTTGTAACTTCTTTCGCTGAATTCCAACAATACCTCCATTCCCGGCTCTGGAATCTCCAGCCAACTTGCTTTGAAGCGAAGGTTCGATTTCGCGATTCGTCTTGAACAGCTCAAGCTGTCGCACTGTATGGTCGCTGTGCATTTTCCGCCAGCATTACCCAAACTTGGTGGCTTGACGCTGGGGCGTGGGCTCGGGTCGTGGTTGGTAGCAGTGGATGGAGGTCATGTCGACGGTAGCCATCGTGGGATAGAATTGCGAGGGGATCTTGTAAACCTGAAAACAGTGGAAATCGCTGCCTGTTCTAGAGGGGAGCGCAGAGGGATTATATGTCGAGGCCCGTTAGCCGCTCTCGGCACAAAGGCACACCCAATCCCATTGCGAGCCACACAATCTCTGCGCTGTTCCTCTGAAGCTTCGTAAGCCCCCTCTTGGCTGCACGTAACCCTCAAGGGTTGCCCAGCCCCCAACAATTCCTGTTTCCCCTCCTTTGTTCTCTTGCCGTCCAATCCAAGCGCCGTGTTCCTCGGGACGCTGTGCATCCGAAGGTCTCCAATGGAGCAGCCAGCTGGATCGTCGTTGATCTCCATGGATCAAACCTCACAGAACGCCTCGTAGAACGCCTCGCGAGACATTTGGTAGAGCCCAGGCCGCGCGGGTTTTCCCCTTCAGAGCTAATCGTCGATGATTCACCGATAGTCTATGGCCCGGCATCGGCACGACTGAGACAATCTCCTTCATGAGCTGGGGGATTTTCGATGCAGATGGCAAGGATGAAGGGTGTTCGGCAAAATGGCACAGGACGGCACAGGAAAATGTCATCTCTCCAACAGCTCAAGTGCCGATCCAGGCAGTGCTGCGCAGTGCACATGCATATCCTCTCAATCAAGCCGCTGCCACGTCAGCACCAACTGGTGCCTGAAACCCAGCCGAGCTGAACTCGACGAGGCTGCCCAACTGCCGCAAGCCAGGCTCCGACAGGAGATGTCACCAGACCGCTGGCAACAGCATCACGCCAACCATTCGCCGGCGGCACAGTAGGAAACACGCTCAGGGTGGTGTGAGGCATTTGTTCGATTGGTCTCGGCGCACAGGCGATAGCTCTGGGCAGGCTCCAAATTGCCCGCGCCCTTGTCGTGGCGATGGCGATCGCCCAACACCCCGTGGACAATAGTTGCCACCGCTAATGGAGCGAGGAACAGAAGGCCAGCTATGGGCAGAAAATAGAAGGACGTTGAGAGAGGGAGACAGGAAGGTCGAGGATCAATCCAGGAGGCGCAGGTAAGGGACGAGAAGGACAGCGGTCCAAGAAGTCAAGGGGAAAAGTGCGCGCCTTCAAACGGGGGAGACCGTGAGCAGAAATGCAAGAAACAAGTCTCGGGCCAGATGGGCGGCGTGGAAACTGGGCCAATAGAATCGATCATCGCAAAGGTGAGGCTTCTCCCAGATGTGGGTCGAAGGAGATGAGGAAGAATGATGGAAGTCGCTTAGAATTTCTTTGAGAAAGGCTGAGGCTCTGTGAGACGTTGGCTGGGGATGAATGACCTTTGGTCATGGTGGCATGATAAGGAGCTAACCCAAAGGGGCTTAGACGACGCCGCCTACCCGAAAAGTTGTAGCGCACCGTGCGCACCTAAGTGTACATGCACATACATATACCCCGGTGGTTAGTTATTCCGGCCGGCTTGGCGCTAGGGGTATTTATCCTTCTCCCACTTCTTCCTTCCGGAGTTACCTGGATAGCTTCAACCCCATATACTATATTTTATGCCCTATATGACCTCGTATTCCAACACTTACTTCCGGGGGGAGTGAGTCTTTCCTGGGGGAAATTCGACAGTCAATCATTAGGTAATCAAAATTAGAAGGGGGGATAGCGCTCATGAATGGTGTGTCTATCGAGCAATTTTTGTGCTGTAATCAGAGATATTCATGCAGGAAAGCAGTCACAGCTTCCTTGCCCTCTTCAGATAGAGTTCCGAGAAATACAGATCAGGTAGGCACACGGTAAGCGGATCGTTGTCCATTTGCGTATAGGTCCATGGGACAGAAATTCGGGTATTAGCGTCCTGTATCTGATTCAGTCATCGAAGTTCCCTATTGAATAAAGCACCTATCACAATAATCGCCGCGTCGTACCCAGCCTAGCACGAATGATGGATTATGCCAACCACGATTCTCATTGAGCTTGGAAAGATGGAAAAGGGGGCTTTGAAGAGTTCCTAACCAGGCTGAATCTAGATGAACGCCTGGAAGTCGTAGAACATGGCACTATTAGTGGTGTGTCTATCTTCGGTTTAGAGTGTATGGCGACTACATTCTATCAGGTTCGGAGATATCTACGAATTTCTCACGAATTCTGCCTCTGTTCTCTCCACCAAGGTGATGAGGAACGCCATGAAATACCGTGTGGTAAACGATGGATTCACCATAGAAGCCACTATTTGCCATGTATTCCCGAAGCGAAAATACGTTCGGTATTGCTAGAGGCTCACGATCAAGCTGGTCATTGGGCCGAAACAGGCACATTAGCAAGGCTACGAGGATTGTGCTATTGGCCCAACCAATCCGAAGACGTTGAAAAGTATATTGCCGGCTGCCTAGAATGTGCTCGCCATGGGCCTGCTACTAGGTCACAATTACTCAATCCTGTGAGGGTATCTTTCCCATTTTAGCTTCTAGGTATGGACTTCATAGGTCCGCTAGCAGTAACAAAAGCAGGAAATATGTACATCTTCAACGTGATCTGTTATTCCAGTAAGAAGATAGTACCTTTTGCTACGCCTTCAGCCAATGCGTCTGATGTTATCGGGTCTCTAAAGAAGGTGTTTACCTGGTTTCGGAGACCATACGCTATATATTGTGACCGTGGGCAGCATTTCGACAATCTCGTTGTTAGAGACTATTTGAACTTCGAAGGTGTCCTTATATCGTACAGCCCGTCTGGTTCCTCGAAAGTACTGGTATGATAGAAGTCTCCAATAAAATGCTCGAGGATGTTCTGAGGAAATCATCCGGGGATATCGATTGGGATCAGGCCTTGGATCAGGCCACAAAATCCGTCAATTCCCGAGTTATTAGTCTTCTACAGATATCATTATTGGTCTAATCCAGGAGATCGCGCCTACTACTTCTACCCTATTGGCGCAACCTGGACGAGATATTTCTGATTGGATAGCCGAGCTTTGCTTGCCTATCTCTCACATCATGGAAGTAAGGTATCTACGGTTTAGGTCAGACTCTCATGACTATGTGGGGGCAATAGTACAGTACAGAGGCGTCGGGAAGATAGATATGGCTTCTAGGTATGATCGGGGAGTTAGGCCTGCATAGTTATTTTACACCAGAAGACCTCTGGCAAATTGCAGCCTAGATGGAGGGGCCCGTTCCGGATTCAGGACTATGGTGGTTCTCATGGAAAGTCCTTCGTCCTTAGGCAACTCAATGGGAGAAAAATAAGGGGAGCATTCCATGGCGATGACCTTGAGGCTTTTATTCCTAGGATAGGCTACCTGGATGACGGGCTCATACTACTATACAACAGACCATTAGGAAGCCCCGCATTAAGTCTGCGAAACCTGGGGTTAAGGTCTTAATAGGCTCTATTCGTTTATTGGCGTATGGGGGATTATAGATAGTTCAGGGGTCACTATAGGAGGTTCGGGGACGAATGGGGTTACTATTTGTGCTGATTGCTCATTTAGGTGTTCGAGCTCTATTAGGGGGCTATGGCTCGATATCTGCTAAAGGCTCTATCCTACTGTATATATAGGATAGGTCGCTGGGGATTTTATTTTTGTTCCCCCCCCAATAGCTGGAAGGTGCGATTTAGTTAGCTTAGTTCCGGGATAAACTCCCAACAAGTGTTTTTTACAGGAAGGGCAGACAAATCTTATCAATGGTCGACCACATGACTATACTAAAGCTACATAAGACTGAAACCCTCGTTGAGCCTGGCATATCCGCTACAAGCAAATGCATAAGGGGTGTGGCGTAGTAAGTTGAGACATCGGTAACTAGCAATCGATGGATTTAATGCATCTATTAGAGAAACCAAGCCTTGAAGGAAATGTGATAAGTCCTGCCAGACGAGAAAGAAGTTGTAAGTATGAAGGCCACTGATATTACTACAGTATAAGGACGGTGCAAGGCCTAAAATAAGGATATTAAGTACAAAATTTGAGGCTTTAGAAGATGTGCGATGAAACATAATAGAAGTGAAGTAAGAACTTTTTATTATGTACTCGCTCGCCTTTTAGCCCTCAAGTTTAACTGTTGTCCTAATGGTACATGGGCTGCAAGGATATTGGTATGTTCCTTCAAGGAAATCGCGCCAGTATGTTGCCACCGTTGCCATCTAGTACTGGTCTGGTCCCTCCCCCTCCTGATAAAGATTATCCCGGGCAGCTTGCATTAATTTCTTGCTCGAATCTTGTGGTCCGGTATTGGCTGAGACATAAGCAACGGAAAACTTGATCATTCCCAAGGTGAAACCTTGTCCCCATTCATGCTTCGTTATAGCATCCTTCGCTTGCGTCCAGCGGAGAAAAGCTTCCTTCCGAATTGTGGAGATCTTCGCTAGTGCGCGCATGTGAGCCATTTGGGCGATATTGTTCGGTTTGAAGGTGCCATCGTAAAAAGAGGCTGCCTGTAAGAGATAGACTTCTGCCTCCCTAAGTCCACCCTTTTGAATCAATGCTTCCGCAAGTGAAATTATCAACAATTGTGCGAAGTACTCATGGCCGCGCTCGGTATATTCTTCAATTCGAGGACGCAGAAGATCTACAGCAGCTTCTGCGTTGCCCAGCTCGCAGTACAGGTCGGCAAGATTGGAGACAACTCTACATTGTATTCCATGAAAGGAGGCTTGATCGGTTGCCTCGTCGGACAGTTGCTGGAATAAAGTCCGTGCCTTGGAGAAATTACCTTCAAATCGTAAGGCCTTTGCCATGGCAAATTTCCAGCGGAAAGCGGCGTTCCGCATAAGTTTCGACGAAGATTCATTTGGCGGTTCCCATTCTAACAATAGAGCCTTTGCCTGAGGGATTTGATTGCGTCGTAGAGACTGTTCCACAAGAGACACAAGTAAACGTCCGTATTGAGCGTAAATTCTCGGATTCGCATGGCTCAATTGCGCTTGAACGTGTCTTTCAGGAAAAAGAACTTCTAATACACTTTCAGGCTGGTTCGAATTCGTCAGCGAACTTGAAAGTCGAACCTGCAGACGCCTGGCCCAGACGTGCAGGTAGCTTTCAGGCAGATCGTCAATTAGCTTCTTTGCGAAATCGCACGCACGCCTTTTTCAATCCTCAGATGAGAATTCCGAGGTCACTAGTAAAGTCGCAGCCAGATCGGTTTTGACATGAATTGGTAGAATTTGATAAAGCGCAAAGCCATGATGATCGAAAGCATGGTGAAGGAACAATGATTGCGCCTTCGCTGCGCTTACGTCTCTGTGGATGGAATGTTAGCTTTGCGTTTGACAAACTAGACTGACTCACAAAGGTTCTAAAGACTGGCCCCTATAAAAGGCTTTGACATGAGAGCACCCATGCTTGAATGCGGTAAATATCTCTTTCCCTTTGGGATATTTGTTGTGTTACGAGGCGCAGCGAATGGGGCTTAATTGTCAAAGCCGGCTGGCCGTCCGGTAATGTATGTAACTCTAGAAGAGAGCACGAAACAAGCGCCTGAAGGGCCCGATCAAGCGCGGCATCGTTTGAAAGAAAAGCAAAGATATCCGAATCGAGATCGGCATCAACCGCTGTGATCTTTTTGACTTCCCCAGTATCGTCCCAGCGTAGCCGAGGAGAACATCCGTGAACTAGTATTGACTTTGGGATGTTGTAGCTGCCCAGAGAAGACAGTAATAATAGTAGACACATTTCCTCTGACGAGTTGCCAAGTTTCTTAAGCAATCTTGCATCAGGATTCTCTGAATGGACGGGATCGTCGTTGCGCTTGCGTTTTTGACAGTTCCTTTTAGGTTCCACTAATGCTATAAAACTAAGAGATGAATCCTTACCTTAGGTTGATGAAGATTTTCCTCAAGTTCAACTGTTCAAAGCAGTGAAGCAATGCGTGATTTTCTTTCAAGTATTTAATAAGAGTCACACGCTGATGTTCAGACAATCTCTGCACTTTATTCTTTCCCAAGGTGTACAGTAGCAAAAGAGCATAAGACCAACCAACGACGGTAGTGACAAGCCATAAGAACCGTCTTGCAGCAATAACTTCATTGCGTGAATTTGTTTCCGGATCTGTTGAAGATAATAGCAGAGTATTAATTGACACTCTTGATTCATGAACAATCCAGAGTCATTGATGTTATTAGCTTTGCTCAAGAGCAGGGCAGAATAACTCTGAACAATAGAATCTGTTTGAGGCTGAGATCGATGCGAAATTTCAGCTTCGAAAGAAGCTGTCACACTGCGACAGTGAATGATAAGCTTCTCAATTTCTTCATCTTTAAGGTCTTTAATATCATCTATCCACTCAAATTTAGGCTTAGTCGGTGTGGAGAACGTGTATAGAACTGGTATGACCCCGCAGCCGGACCTCGCAGTTGAGCTCGGGGTCGAGGGTCGGCAACAAAAGTCGCTCGGGCCTCGTATTCACCCTATCAAATGGCTGCACTAGTACAGTCTTGGTATCAAGCAAATACTACCTTGCCGGGGTAATTATTGTTAACGCGATCTTCAAATACAGGGGAATGAATTGGTCAGCACAGCGAAAATAATCCCTGACTGTGCTTTTGCGTTAACAATAATTACCCCAGATACCGTAGTAGGTATAAGGTAGACCGTAGGGTCAGCACGGGTTTTGAACCAACGCACGCTAATACGATGTCTAGCCCACTGCAGGAAGGATAGCGGCTTATTCTGATCATTTGATGCTCAAGTGACCCAACATCACGTGGGCCGTGCATTCTTTCGTACCAAACGCCCTACCGAATTCCCTACCAAATTCCCTACTGACTGAGCTCTCCGCATATTTGTCGTAGAAACCATATCATTACTTCTCTGAACATTTCTCAACTCTACGTCTTTTTTTGGCCAATTAGTTCAACCTATTGCTCCTTCGAAGCCCTGTCTGTGTAGACTTCTGTACGGAACAAGCGCCATAATTGTGTATGGCATGGGTTTCAACGGCTTCGGCATTAAAAAATTATGTTTCTGTATGTCCTCAGGATTGTGGGCGGAAAGAGCTGCGAGGAGATCGGTGGCATGATCGTCTTTCTGTGTTTGTACAGGATCGTTTGGGGAAAGACACCATGATCGCGAGTGATACGAGCTTCATGAAGGTCGGTGTAATGGCTGTGTTCATGGTACCAGTAATCGACGTCCTGTATCTCAAGCCGCTTCTCAGATGAAGTACAATGTAGAACCTTGATTTGCTTTCTTCTACAATGGCTAATGTCATACCATCCATTTTCGGAACCCTCAACAATCACTTCCTAGGTCCATCTCTCGCTTCCTTATCTATCCATCAATCAAGGCCTGTCCCATAGAACTGCGTACTTTGAAAGCATGAACAGAGAAGTCCCTAGTAATAGCTTATCTTCATTAGATGGTCTCAAAGATAGCTCTGCCTGCATGCAAAATGGTTGATAAAGACAATTCTATGGCCGACCATTCAACTTCCATCAACTTGAAGCCTCTGGAAAATGACTGATAGCCGATGATTCTATATGTCTATTGAATGACTGTTCCTGCACAGTCTTTACGCTCTACTCTGGTTGCCTTCTTCGGCTTGCCCGCCTTTCGGAGATTCGTTCACCTACTCCTGCATCATCAGACAGTGCTGGCGAAGCAAGACTCTTCATCGACTCACCTGCTGAAAAAATTACCAAATCCGATAATAGAGTCTTTGTTAAGTCTTTAATGCTGGGAGGATTTCGATGAGGCAATTGAGAGTGATGAAGAGAGGAAAGATGACAACAAATCCGACATGTTTCAACGGATCACTTCAAAGCCGAACCTGGTTTCACGACGCTCGCTGCTCATCTATCTGATACATGAGAATGATCGGGCATCAGCGCTGCAGAATGCAGCTTCACGTCGTGCTTCGACAATTCATTGACCTAGCACATCAAATGATTCTATCGAAATAATGTTCAGGGATTTCTAGAGCCGTTCATTATGATTATCTCCAATACATATTCTTCAGTACCATCTCTTGACAGTACTTGAATCAACGTGTTTTCTAAGAAGCAGATGGTCTTCTCTTGAAACGACGGGTCAAAAGTTCGACATTCAACGTCGTCAAGCGTAGATACATCGCTCACGGTATTCAAAAATACCCTAGCGAAAACAGAAACTCTTGCAGTGTTCATTTCGACACTGATTCTCAAGACTATCATCGAAGAAGATAGTAGGTTGGCTGACTGGAGAATGGTGGATGCGTTGTGCACCCATCGTCGAGGTGGCCATCGAATCAGGCTCGCCTTCGCTGCGGACCATATTGAACAAAGTGTAAATCTCCGTCGATCCTTCGTATGAGGTGTTGAAAGCTGCCATGAAGGGTTGCAAGCAGGAGATGTTGCCTGAGCAAATACTGAATTCGACCTCAACAACGAACCAAATGAAGAACAAAACGCCCGATAAGGTTGGGTCGTCGGAAAGAGTCTGGACGCTAAAAGAGCGAAGCCGAAGGATCGTGAAAGCGATCATGCTATAGATTGTCGTGAGCAGCGGGGCGGTTACACAGATGTAAGAAACTCACGGTAATCGTAGACTGAAAGCTATCACAACGGCAGTCTTCCGTCTTAAAGCCATCTTAAGGTCTTTGACGAGGAGAACCGCCATGGCAAACAAAGTCACCTCAATTGCGATGTCAAAGGCATCAATGACCTGCCAGCGATTTAACTATATCCAAGTCAGTACAATAGAGGTTCCCAGACGAGGATCGACAAACCAAGTCATAACACTTCGTGTTAATAAAGATCCATGGATGAGCAGCGACGTAGCCGTGTTCTTGTTGATCTATCGTATTCGGGAGCGTGACTTGACAAGTAGCTTCCTTCCTCATAGAGGGCTTCCTACACGCTTATTGCCTTTCACATACTGGGGCAGCGAGGGTAGATGCGGAAATGCCGGGGTGGAGCTGATGTCTGAGCCGAGTTGATGACGTTCGTTAAGCTATCTTTATCGATGGTAGTATTAACGCTGTTTGATGCCCGATTGACTCTATCCGCTCTTCTTGACAGATTCCGGCAACATCGCATTCATCATTGAATTCTGCTATCACAACGATCAGTTGACCGCACTCTTACCGATTCTAGATCTCTCAGTCTATACTTTTTCTCAACCTTGCATCGTCACATATTATCCCCCACCTTCACCTCTCTACCTTGATATCCGACTGGCTTCAATACTGACCGCTCAATTCTAAATAAAGCTCAAAGAAAGATCACATGCCTTTCCCCTGAAAATGTATAATCTTTCCTATTCTCCGTGCCACCTCTCTTCTGGATTGGGAAAAGGTTGATTGGAGTCTAGTCCGTAATTATGGGTTTGAACTAGGTAAGTTGCAAGGGTACGAATCTAGTAATCGACTCTTTCTGTCGAGTAAATACAACTTTAGTGTCATCGAAGCAGATCAGGGCAAACGCAAAGAGCGGTTTCTTTTTGGTTATAGAGTCCCGGAGTGGTTCGATGAGAATGATTTGAATTGATTATGTTCGTTCGAGAGTGTGGGAGCGCAGAGGGCTGGGAAGTTGTAGAGCGAAGGGATGCTTGGTCGGGGATGCTTTGTTGGCGACTCGATTCTACATCCCGTTCACCTTTGCTCCTATTAGCGGTTTTTCCAAGGTGTGAGTTGCTTGCGATTTCTACCACTGCTCTTTACAGAAGCCTTTGCTCTACGATAAATTAATATTACCAGAGTGACCAATTAGCGAAGCTCCTGCCAATGAATATATTCTTTCAGTGATTGAGCAATTCAACGCCGCATTGGAAGCCAAAATTTTGTTGAAAATAGGGAAGATGGTAATATCCGCCTTCATAGAGCTGATACTCGTAGGAGTTTTACCTGCTCGCTCCTACTTTCGTAGATAGACTCCTATCCAGCTTCAACCCACATATCAAAATGCCCCATATGACCTCGTCCTCCCACACAGTCAAGGGTCTCTAGATGCCTCTTATACACCTTGTTGAAGCAATAGGAGCTGCAGTAGGAGCTGCAGTAGGAGCAGGAGGAGTAGTCGTTCAATTAGGAACATAGTTGTTGCAGTGTCATTACACTGCCCGCTAGCCTGGTTGAGTCTAGCGTCAATTGCGGCACAAAACCTAGATAGCTTACTGCTGTAGAATACACACCTTTAGTCAATGATCAGATCTACACTTCATCACACCTGGTGCAAGGGCGGACGAATGGCGGCTTAGGGTGGGTTTGCGAGCACAGACGGCTATGACACCTTTGAGTCCTCTGTTGCGATGCTCTGTTCATGTTTGCGAACGTTTTGCTGATAAAGAAGAAATTTCTGCCAATCCAGCAACTCTGTTGCAAACTGCTGGAATTCGCTAACTCAATAATTCTTTACAAATGTTCTTTAATTACTGTCGCTGAACTCTCAGATAGGCTGGGACCGATGTATTAGAGCGTTGTAGACTAGCTTGGCTGCACGTTTGACCCAACTCCTCTCCTCATTGTCAGCGCTGTCCTCATCGTAGATATTGCTTTCCTCATAGCCATCTGACATCTACCTATCATCTCAACATGCCTTTAATCCCTAACGGCGGTATCCCAGCTGCTCTAGCTGCTTCAGCTCCTCTAACTACTTCAGCTCTTACTCGCGCCCTTGGTCATAAACTCTTCATCACACCGCTTCACCTTCCCCTCAAACAACCTATCTACCTAGCTACCACATCGCCGTCGACCTCATCGTCATGCCTACCGTCTGGCAACCCCACTCCCGGCTGGATTTTAGCTTCATACTCATCATCCAGAGGGCAATCGATAGAATAAGGCATATGAAAGACTACAAAACTACGCTTTCAGCCAGGGGTTTCAGATAGTCACCAGATCCTGTGAAGTAGGCAGAATAAATTCCTTCATGCAGCAGCCAGTGCAGAAGCGCACCAGGAGTTACTCCGTCAGCAGGCCGACCTCCTAGCCAATCAGCTGTCTACATTCCACGCCAACGTGACTGTCACACACGAGAAGTTGCAGAAGATGGCTTTCCGTGACGCTTTCAAAACCACCCCCTACAAAGAAAGAAGTTTGAGCTGAGCTTCGTCAAATGATAGAGTCAATGCAGTACCCCGCACTAAGTCTTCATGTAAATCGCGAAAACACGTTAAATCGCGTATCTTCAAAACAACTCACCTTCTTCAACTACATCCACCATGTTCAGAAGACCTCCGTTAACTTCAATTTCTGGTAACAAGACTTCTAGAAAGAAGCTTTCTTTGCTCACAAAAGGTGAAATATCAGGACAAGCTAAATTAGGCCTTACACTCATCCAAATAGCACGAAGTTTGGACGTTTCCCCAAGCATCGTTCGAAGCGTTTTGGGAAGGCTTCAAACAACACCCTTCGGAGCTAATAAATCCAGATCAGGAAGGTCCTTATCAATTACTCCTCGAGCAGCTAGGATACTGTTACGTCAATTACGATCGGAGCCTAAAATCACCTGAAGACAGCTGAAAATGAACATCGGGATCGATTTGGACGCGAGAACTCTCAACGCAACACTACGGACTCACGGAATTTCTCACTGACTAGCTCTTCGACGACCGAAATTAACATCTGAAGTTGCTCTGCTTCGGTTTAAATGGGCTGAAAAGCATGTGGGTTGGACCGTGGATCAATGGGGGCAAGTCATCTGGTCGGATGAGGCATCCGTGGCTCGGGGAACAGGTAAAGCACGGGAATGGGCAAAGTAACAGAAATGCCTAATGGAAAGCCCTTTTCCATTATGGTTTGGGGAGCTTTTTGGGGTTCTGGAAGATCAGATTTATACCTGCTCGATCGGGACTTCGAATCCAAGAAACACGGCTATTCAGCAGCCTTCTACATTCAGATTTTGGATCACAATTTGGCTGGCATATGAAAGTCAGGACTAGTGTTCATGCAGGATAACGCTCCGATACATAGAGTCAGAAAATCGAAGCTTTGGTTTCAGGAAATGGGTATAGAAGTCATGGAGTGGCCTTCGTACAGTCCCGATTTGAACCCAATCGAAAACCTCTGGGCCCTACTGAAGAAGGAAGCCTATAAAGTCTATCCGGATTTGGATTCGCTGAAGGGTAAAGGCGACGAAGCTGAAACCCAACTGTTCCAGATTTTACAGAAGGCCTGGATGAACATACGGGAGAAGGTAATAGAGGGGCTAATTTCCAGTATGCCACGCAGATGTGAAGCTTTAATTATAGCGGAGGGCTGGCATACCAAATATTGATCGGGGAATCATAGGTCATATACTACTAAATAACTAGCCCAAATATTGAAGTTCCCCAGCTGAATTTGATGGTTCAATGGTTGATGCAGGTGGGGTGGTGATTTGGTTGGGGAGCGCACGCGAAGACTTAGTGCGGGGTACTGCTTGAGCTTTGACTGCAGCGAAAGCAGCTGAGCGAAATGCTAAGCAAAGGGATAAACAAAAGACGAAGGACAGTGAGGCTACAGTCTCACTGCCACCAGATCCTTCACCCTTCGCTTCACCCTTCACCATACTGGCGCCCAAACCCTGGGGTAGACTCAAAGGCAGCAAGAATCAAAACTTCCGCTGTCAGTACCGCTTTCGACGAACCGACTAGAACAACTAAATTTGGCCGTGCAGTGAAGGAAACAACTGTATGGGAGCAGAAGTCCCAGCCTAGACGCCCCCGTGGTCCTACATTGAAGGTAGTGGCTCTCAAGCCAGTGAGGAAGATTGATGGCGGCAGCAACATTGAATGAAAGAAAGTCTCAACAAAGAGGCTTATTGAATCGACTTTCGTAATAGAATAATATAAACTGTTATATATGTGCCACTATATACTTCTGTTTGAGTGCAGACACCATCTAATTTAATGTATATTAAGGTTTAGTGAAAGTGATGCTATTCGCAATGTGTGCTGAAAAGTTGCGTTCTCAAGACCTTCCGCTCAAAAAGAACGACTACATCTCGCCCATGAAGCTTGGAAAGCAGCAGCAGCTCATACTGATAACCCTCTCTCGGTTCGAAAGGTCGCAAAGTAATATGGTCTCATTCCTTCTAATGGAGCAATAACTGTGGACGAAAAGAATGCGCTTAGTACTGTACGCTTTATGGCTGAGGGTTTGCTACATACAAAGGCCGACATGGAACCCTTAGGAATTAATTGGCCCCAAAAATTCCTGGCACGCCACCCTCAGCTTAAAACGCGATATATACGACAAAGAGCGTGCTTTGGTCGGAGATTCTATGATTTTACTTCAATTTTTGAACTTTTTCGCTTTCTCAGCATCGATCACAATGTACAAGAAGAGAACATATATAAATATGAATGAAAAGAGCTTTATGCAAGGCGTGATTGCTAAGCTCAATGTCGTCTACTCTAAGCATGAGAAAAAAAAGCATATGACGCAGTGCGGTAATCGAGATTGAGTGTCGCTAATTGAGTGTATTTCTATGAACGGCAGAAAGCTTCGTCCATGAATTATCTTCAAAGCGAAGCTTCAGCAAAAGACCTGGCTCGAAGCCTTTCCCGAAGTTCACATCAGCACTAGTCTAAACGGGTGAACAGATAATGAAATCGGGCTACTTACGGGCCACAAGGAAAGCTGCGGATTATACGAAAGCCAGGCCAAAGATACTGTATGGACTGCATCCAGGAGGCGGATTCACCTAAGGATAAGGATTTAAAGTGACAGCATTGCTGGGCTGCAGTAGGTCATATTTTAGGTCGGATCACCAATATTCATTTTCACGACGTGTCCGGAAACATCAATGCAAACTCACCCCGAAGACCTACTTGGAGCAAATTTTGAAGCCTACAGTCAAGCCCTGGATCGAAATTACTCCCGTTTCGTGCTGGAGGAGGATGGTGATTCAGGTCATGGAACAGGGCCAAAAAACATCGTTAGGACCTGGAAACAAGAGAACAAGCTGAACTACTACTTCAATTGTGCATCTTCACCTGATTTATTTCCTATAGAGAAATCCTCATCGGGGATGATCACACTACGAAGGGGCTGATTTACGAAGGATGGTCCCATGTCTCACAGGAGTACATAACTAAGAAGGTTTCTACTATGCCAGAGCGATTAAAAGCAGTTATAGAAGGAGAGGGTAGAATAATATAATATATCTCATTTAATTCAGTACCACGACCGCAACAGCTCAAACGAAGAGCGAACCAAATCCCCTACAACAAGAACCTCTTAACCGGCATATTATCACTCCCCTTCGCATCATGCCTATAAATCTCCTTGGCCTATTCATTCTCCAGCATAAGCTTGTCCAGCGCATTAGTCATATCGATGCGAACATCCGCGTCGCAGTCGTCCAAGTCAGTACGCAGCTGGTGTGTTGGAAGTAGGAGCTCGGACTTGAGGGTGCTGATGTAGAAAGAAGGACGAGGGTATACCAGGTGCGAGCCGTAGAGAGCCGGGAGAGCAGTAGGTTTGTTGGAAATAGGGGAGTTGGTAACCTTCGCTTCATAGGGCTGGTAGGGCTGGGGCCCGCTAGTACGAGGTGGTGCAACAAAGTATTCGGAATGGCCACCGTACAACGTAGGGGGCCAACGTAGAATCAACGTAGCTTATTACATAGGCCTTTATACCTATCTTTATGCGCGCTCTATCGTATTCGATTTTTATTGATTCATTAAAAAGATTTAGTTCAGGACTATAAATGAAGTCGCTAATAATCAGATTTAACTCAGTATTGATTATTATGTGTGATTGCAAAGTTTTGATGATTAAATTTACGCAGGGGTTCTACGGCAGAAGCGTCGAGTGGATCAAATCTTAAAAAAATTGATGACAGTCACTTTCATGATTAGATGTATATTATAATTCCAATCACTTAACGTTTCCTATATGTATTTGACGTTATTGCCCTTATATGTAAATATTTGCATCTTTGTTGATGTTCGCGTATAGTGCAATTGCGGTACGGTGGCCATTCCGAATACTTTATTGCATCACCTCGTAGAGTTTTCACCTTCCACCTCCTAGATAGCCTCCTAACAGCAACAACCAAGATATCATATGCTCTCAGATGATCTCGTTTTCCAACAAGGTTGGGATGGCCATTGTTGTGGGCTCCCCCATCCAATCAGCTTTACTACTCGCCGTCCTCTCCCGCAACCCCGACCGTCATTACCACACCAATGAGCACAACACGCGGACGGAGATGGCATGCCAGAAGCTAGAGTTACGGTAATAACAACGCCGCTGTCCCTCGAATGCTGCGAGGATGACACTATCGGCGACAACGCCTAGGGAAGACGCTACGTTGACGACGATTCCTGGCTATGCGATGACTGCCATCGTCTAAGTTACAGAAAAAGCAACAAGTATTGCTACTA
>JAABUI010000313.1_pt1 | contig 48027 bp, 46 predicted proteins | sample 5559111 | NCBI WGS metagenome assembly JAABUI01 (sample SAMN10711870, study PRJNA513365) | rock metagenome | isolation source: Antarctica rocks | place: Antarctica: Victoria Land, Buttleship Promontory | reverse complement strand
CAGACCAAGCTACCCAACTACTACAGAAGACGCTGATATCATTCCGGTGACGGCAGATCCGGAGCTGGCTGCTTCTGGAATCTATTAAACTTTCCTGTGTACCAATGATGTCTCTTCGTATCCCTCCATTTTGGGTCCCTTGATCGAATGATGGAAGCTGCGCCGATGCCCACAGCATACCCAGTCAGATGGCCCATGTTGTCAGAATGTGGCCTCGCCGTCTCAGCAAGTTTTCCCATTGGAGGTGATATACCATATCTACGGATGGTGTATATCTCGGCGAGCATGAACATGGCGAGGAGTACACCAGTGTCAATGCCTCGAGTCCAGCTATCAGGCAGCACTGGAAAGGTAACAGTAGTCCTTGGTTTCTTGTCAGCTTCAATAGGAACGCGGTAGGACTGATATTACTCACCCTTCATGGAGAACGAAAAGAGTAGCAAGCAATGCGGTCCCAACACAACTAGCCCCGAGGGTGGTAGCTACCAGGTTGTTTCTCAAAACATAGATGAGCATTGGCACATATGCACCAATTACTGCAGAGGAGAAATAGAGGGCCAGAAAGGGTCCGCGACCAATATCGTCGTGTACTATTTCAGATGTTAATTCTAAGAATTGGACTCCATTTGGAGGAATTAGAAAGACACCTACCTTTTGTGCCTACCAACCAAATCATGAATGAGTTCACAAACAAGTGAGTAAACTGCTGGTGACTGAAAGCACCTCCAATCATCGACATGCAGTGAGGATAGACTGGAGCAATCAAGAAATTTCGATTCGTAAATTGCCACAAAGGCGGAATCCCCCACATCAGAAAAACTATGCAATTGATACCAATTAGAGCCATTAAGGTAGCCGCAGCCGGTGGAATATTAGGGAACAATCGAGCATCTCGTGAAGGTGGCGTGTAGGACTGGGCGAACAGGAAAGAGAGGGATACCACTGTGAAGGTGATTGCAGCTGAGGGCAACAGTCTTGACCAGACTGATAATTTTTTTACCAACTCTTCGTCATGATTTGTTGCTTCTTCTCGATATTTCCTGACCCACTCTGGCTCCTTACGTAATTCCACCAGCTCATTGCTTTGGTTAGTAGTCCCTTTTTTGGCAATCTCTTTCGACGTTGCTCGACCAGCTTGTTCCGATTTTCTCTTCTCCTCAGCTTCACGGATGCCCTCTTGTAGCTCCCGTCGCCTTTTGATTTCTCTCCTGAGCTTGTCAAACTGCGACACCGCTTGAGGACTCGTATCTGTCTCTCGATCTATGCGGGCGATAATTGCAGCATCCTCGTTAATTGGGTCTACGCTTCGAAGATACGCAAGACCTTTGCTTATCAAAGCCTTCGAATATGGTATCTTTTGATCCAAAGTACCTTCTCCTCTGTGTCTTTGCAATGTCATCAAAATTTCAGCACCCTTCTCCGTATCCATCTTTCGTCCGAACACCTTCTCGATGTCGGCTGAAGATAACGAGAGCTCTTTTTTGGCGGTCATTTTTCCTGGGACTTCGTCCTTGGGTGGGGGCATCCATAAGTTTACACATCTTGACTGCCCTTGAAGCCTGTTGGAGTTGGGAAGAATCGTCCGGAGAGGATGGGAAAATCCCCATGGTTTTAGGTGTTGCGGCGCGCCTTGGAAGAGCTCGAGTCTTCCGTTGAAACGACTCGGGGACTGCTTCGATACAGCGAATGCGTTACTCAATATTGAATACGCTGCTCGACCTTTGAAGGAGGGATGCAGACCGAGGCGAAAAACTTGCCAAGTCGCCGAGAAGGCAGCGGTCATCTCATGCTCCTTGGGGATCGTGAACTAGCCTCCAGATTGATTGACGTTACAGTCGTCCTTTAAAGAAGGCGTTCACTGTGATCAAGGGGTCCTCAAGCCGTCACTACAGCTTTGGTAGGCCTTTCGGACTTTTCTAGGCTTAGCTCCGAGCCCTACCGTACGAAAATGCCTATGCAGTGTATGTACATTTCTCCAAGCTTGATTTACACTGCTATTCGGGAGAAATCCCAATCGCTACTATGTCAGCTAATTCGGCACCCATATCCGCTCCTCAATTCGCGGCAGCGATCAAAGATCTTCCTCTGGCCAACCTTCATTTCAAAGCTGCCGAAATCCGCAATTCAATAGCTCACCTCGAATCCTCCAACCAACAATTACGGTCATTTGCCGATGATGGAGACGCTGACTGTAAACAAGCTATCGAAGAGAACGTAGTGGTCATGCGAAGAATGGAGGCTCGAATACAGCTGCTCAAGCAGGAGGTCGAAGGTCGAGGCTTCAAATGGGGCGAAGATGAGCAGGAGAATCGAGATGCCGAAACAAATGGGAATGGAGTGGATGGCAATGCTATGCAGACAGCGCCACCTACGGCAACGGGAACAGGGCAAAGGCCAATACCTACTGGAGGCAGCTTATCTGACGAAGAGCTGGCTAGGAGGTTAAGAGAGCGAATGGTTGAAGGTGGAGATATGGATGAGGATGGCGTGCATTTGTAAAGAACATTGTCTTCTCCAATATCGTTATCTGTTGCTTCAGATAGATTTGAAGCTCGATGTCTATGAGCTCAAAATCTAGCATCTTCCAATTCAAGGTAAGAAGTTCCTGTGAGAACGCTACACATTGCCCAGCCTTGTCGGAAACATCATCTTTTGGGCTGATTCGAGATTGAAGGGTTTGGCTGAACAAACGAGGCATTACTCGAGACGCATTCTCTTTACTCCAGCTGAGTGTTTGATCTCAACAAGCTTCGATTGGTGACTTGAAGATTGAAGATAGTGCCGATGGGACTGCAACTTTTCAACGTATATCCCGCCAAATCTAGTGCAGCGTGAGACTATGGAGGCAACGAAGGCTCATTTTGAAGTAGATATCTTGTGTACAAAGTGTATGCTAAGAAGGATTCCTGGTATCATGATGCTTCAACGAAATTGAGAGAGATCCAACGGCACACTACTTCCTCTGCCTGCCCTGTACTGCTTTGTCCCGCCAATGAATTCTCGTGGCTTAGGCAATTCACTGTCTGGTTGGAAGCGCCATCGTGAATCTTCAATCTTTATATTCCCATTCCGACTTGGGGAAACATTGTCTCGCAAGGGACTACTGGTGTGATTTGAGTTTATGCCATTGGACAAGGTATACGAACTTGGATCTAGCGCAGACCTGATGGGTTGTTGAGATATTGGCTTCGAACTTGGCGGGAATGAAGGGGCTGGAGGCGGGGTCGCAGGCGTCGATTGTTTTAGCGGCGATGAGACTGGGGGTGGAGGTGGAGGAGGTGCAGAAGGTGAGCCTGGACGATTGCCAAAAGCGTTACGTGCCGCGTGCATTGCCACGGATTGACTAACCCCATCGCTATAAGAAGTGTGAGAGCTTGGAGGAGCTGGCGGTGGCGGTGGTGGGGTGGATCGAGCTGGAGGCGGCCGAGGTGCCGACGATGGCGGCGGTGGCGGAGCTGCAGGTGGTGTGGATAATCCTGAAGATGGTCGCGATGTAGAAGAAGGCGGTAGCGGAGGAGCTGTGGGCGGAGTAGAGATACTTGAAGGCGGTCGAGGGGCAGAAGCTGGTGGAGGAGGAGGCGCCGAAGGGGGTGTAGGGGGCTTCGGAGTCGGACGAAGGCTGGACGATGATGGCAATAGAGGAGGAGCTGGAGCTGGAGATGGCGCTCTCAATGACGGCGGGGGAATCGCGGCTGTTGAAGGCTTCCTGGACGTAATTGGAGGAGGCGGAGGCTTTGCTGCCCCTGGTAGCGGAGGAGGGGCTCGCGGGGGTAGATCTGAGTGCGTTCTCTGTGCCGGCTTTGGAGGAGGTTTACGGAGACTCGCGACTAACGGGTTCTCTGCTGCGGCCGGATGCGGTGGTGACGACTCTGTTGTACGTGGTGTAGGTCTCAATGCGTTCAATCTTGGAGCTGTAGGGGGCTTTGGTGCTGAAGAAGTCGGCGGTTTCGGCGCCGATTGCCTAGAAGTTTCTGAGTCCGACACAGACGACGATTCTCTTTCTGCGCCAGTATCCACACCACCTCCCGTCCTCTTCAGCTTTGGAATTCCGACGCCGGCAAAGATGCCACCTAATTGAGGAGCCGTAGCTGCCCCGCCCGCATCTCTACCACCACTGCCTCCTCCAGTATCACTATTGCTTCGTGCGCGATTGGCTCCTGCAGCACCTGGGACCGGGGGTGCAAGCCCACTTGGAGGTTTCCCGAGGCCTGGTATAGCGGGTGCTCCACCGATGGGCGGTCCTGCTGAGGCTCCAGAAGCCTTTCCTACCTGCGGGCCTGATCTGTCATTCGTCACAGCTTTTTTGAGCTGTGCACCTTTGGTGATATCTGTCAAAAGGGCACCCTGGTGACCATGTTAGTCTTCACGTCATCTAGTCTGACTCTGGTAAGATGTTTTCTACACCGGGGCATAACCGCTTTCACTTACTCTACCCTTGGCAGCTGTTGCCGGCGGCTTGGCTGGTAAGCTACTCGAACCAGGAATACCTCCAGGAGGAGGTGGGGGTGGAGGAGGTGGTGGCGGTGGTGGAGCGGGCATATTGTCGTAGTCAGGACTCGATTATCTACTCGAGGAAGCTGTCATTTTTTAATCCTGGGGCAAGGCACAAGCCGAGTTCTTGATTGTAAGTGTAGAGAGATGACGATGGGAAAGTACGGAGTTGGAATGGTCTGAATCGAAGTGGTCATGTTGGAGGAAAGCTGATGTCTTTGCGGAGCGTCGTTCTCGGAGGCGGCTGATCTTCCGCTCCCAATTCCGAAACCCTTCTCCAACCTCGATCCCAGTTACCACTCTTCTGATCAATTATGGCAGCGGCTGTCTATTCACGCCCCCAAGTTCGCGTATTCGGTGTTTGGGTTAAAGGTGCCAGTGTCCACTGCTCCGCAAGACCTTGGCTCTGCGAGAGGAGGGATGCCAGATGTTGGCTTCCACAGTCTCGGCCTCGATGGGTTTCTCCAGCGAGCGATTCAATTCGTGGCTTTGCGTCGGCAGCGCCAAAAAAGCATTTACCCATACTCGCCGGAATCGCAGACCAAGTATTGGCTGAAGAGCTTGGGAAAGCAGCGAGTGTATTAAAGTCCGAGGCAATACCAAGTGAAGAAGCTGTCCAGAACGCGTTGGGGATATGCAAGGAATTAGCAACGAGCTTAAACGAGCCATTGGACTCTCCAGAAGCACTCCTAAAGCCCGGGATTGGCCCAACTTCAAACCTGTTGTCTCTAGAGCAAGAATCAGCAAAAGTCTCAAACCCTCCTTCCTCGAAGGTGAAACCTGCGGTTAATGTGAATGTTAAGATGGCCGATAAAATCTCCATGCTGGCTTACAAAATTGTGACTGATCCCAAGGTATTCATCTCTACAAAACTGCTCTCCACGTATGTCACCACGCAAATCAACCTCGGCCGCCCGCAATCTTTCCCTCAGGTCTTCGATCTCTACGCTTCAAAACCCATGCCCCAGCCTGGAACCTCGCCGATCAAATACAGAAGACCGAACCCCAACCGAGCTTCCTCGGCAGTACCTTTCGATGTTGCCAACTCCGCCCTCGATGCAGCTATCAAACTAAAAGACCTTGCGCTATGTTTGAGTATTATACAGACCACCGTCTGCACCACTGCTTTTAAGCGAAACAAAATGATTCGGAGACTCCTTCTCCCAGCAACAGGAGTCGCATTGGCACCGGTCGCTGCATACGCATTGGCGTCTCAAATAGCACAATGGCAGCAGAGCATGGAGTATCAGAGTGCGACAAACAAATTCTTTGCGGCAATCATAGCATATGTGGGTTTTACTTCAACACTTGGGTACGTGGCTATAACCACTTCCAACGACCAGATGGACCGAATAACATGGGCGAAGGGAACGCCGCTGAGACAGCGATGGATCAGGGAGGATGAACGGGCGCTGGTGGATCGAGTGGCACTGGCTTGGGGGTTCCAGGACCATTTAATGAGAGGTGAGGAAGAAGGGGTAGAGTGGGAAGCATTGAGGGAATGGGCTGGGCGGAGGTTAATGGTCTTGGATAACCCAGACCTAATGGAGGGTATGGAATGAAGCAATCATCGCAGCACGAAGCTCGGAAGGAGAGACCCACATATGGGTCGGATGCTCCACGAGACAGCAAACGGCATTGGTCTTGACAAAGAAGAAGTGCAGATTCTTTGCCCCCGCCAACACGGCCTTACTCTGCTCCCTCCGAGCTAGGGCAGGATGGCAGCACGCCCGTGGCGAGTCTCCGCGGAAGCCTACCGAGACAGGATTGCCACATCACGCAACGCTTGATGCGAAGCGAAACAGAACAGCAGAAACGGTCATCACGCACCGATTGGAAGAGAAGCCTAAGGAAAGGCGTCAGGAGACTGCGGTTAAGACGGATCTGAGAGCACAACAGCCTCAGCTTTCGGGGTGTATACAACTATTGTCTATAAGTCATGCTCTTCCGGCTCGCCTAACCTGAATGATTTCGCTCGTTCTTTGCTCATCACTCCTCAATGTAGGCCAACTCGATCCGCCCAACTTCACCAGCGTCAGTTCGAGCTTGGTGCCCATTATCTTGTGCTTCGATTGATTCGTGTCAATGCGACCATAGAGCGGGATCTCGGTTTTATATCTCTTGTTGTCTGATGTCGGCAGGTCCAAAACCACTGTGTCCTCGGAGCTGAAATCCACTTTTGCTCGTTCTTTGTCGATCTTCTTGAGGAACAGACTTGCGATGACGCTAGTTGGCGTCTGGTAAAAATCATGCCTGCAATATGCCTATGTAAGTCAACAGTTCACAGCGCAGTAGGGCCCTGGCTTCAAGGAAGAATCGTTTGCCTTACCTGACTTCTGATACTGTTTCCTCCTTTCCAGTGTCCTTTTTGCTACCGACGAATAAGTGCTTCTTCTTGGTCTTGCAACCCTCGATCTTCATGAATTCGTCGAATTCCAAGACCCGCCGCTTGCAACATGTCCATCCCTTACTGCCCTCATGGAACAACGCTTGGCCAGGATGATAGACGCATTCCTCTCCTTCCCTTGAAGATTTTGGCTCGGCAGATGAGGTCGCATTGCAACCCCGCCGTCGACATGTCGTGTTCGATGGAATGGGTATCGAAGGGTCGTCAGATTCAGAATCTTGAGGAGCTGGGGAAGGTGCCGCTGGCGCAGTGGCTTGCGGTGCCCGGGGAGCCGGTAGATTATGAGCGACGCCATTGGTAGCTATGGGTTTTGGAGGTGGGGGGACATCTTCTGGTGTTTCGGACGTTGCGGGAGGGTCGGGTTGAGGAGTGTCGTCGACGGTCGAATGCTTGCCGGTTGTACATGGTGCGATGGACAGAAACTCATCAAACGTCAAGAAACGTGGTTTGCAGCATTTCCAGCCTAGGATGTGGAGTCAGCCAGAGCGTGGGGGGTGAAAGCTTCTATGCTATGAGAGGGCGCCCAGACACCTTTCTGCCCTTCGTGGAAGACTGGCGGCCCTGGATGGTAATTGCAATCCTCTTCGGGATCTGTGAATGTCTTGCCGCAGCCCTTATGCAAACATTTCTGCGCCATACTATGCTGAAAGGCAGAATGGGGAAAAGGCTATGTTGACAGTAGACCATGCAGTTATCATCGACTTCGGAACCGAGGGGAACCAAAACATCCTCAGTCCTCACGAAGCTAACGACTTGGTGACGCCGAGGTTTCGCCGTTCAATCCCGGCTCGCCTGATTGGCGCTTTCACTGTTCTCATAGAATGCCCTCAAGAAGCCAAGCTCTGTGCATAGCCGATTGTACATCGGCCTCGACCATGTATGTTCTATTCTCCCTCTCACATGAGATGAAAGCCGACATATGCCACCAGATCATCTGCAACCAAGACGCCGTCACAGAGGGATCGAAAGCCCCAAAAATGAGAACTCTGGGTCGTACGGAGGTGTGGCAGCGTTGACCGGGCGGAAGTGGAGTCACAGCTTCCAAGGCGGGCGAACGACTCGTCAGGCCCCCAGCAGCCTCTGCGCAAAGTACAAATTCTCCCCCGTCTGCTCCAAGTCCACCCTCCATTCATACTGAATCGCTACGTCTTTTTTACTTGGTTTACTTGATTTACTTGGTTTCCCTTCTACTCGGCTTCCCGCCAGCCCTAGCGTTTCCCCTGCGGTTGAAAGCCTTTACAGCCTGCCATTACTCCCTTTGCGCCTCAGGCTACGCCCTGTTCGTGGCTATGGCCTCGTTCCTTGACCTGCTGATCATATTGCCCATCCGAAGAAGCTTGCTTTCAATGATAACACTTTGCGATTTAACCAATCTGTCTAAAACTAATGCAAAAATCTATGCCGCCCTCCACGACTCGCGAATCGTCTCAAGCGGTGGGGAAACGCTACCGTTGATAAATCTACAGAGGTCGGTCTTCTTTGAGCAACAGACAACACCCTGCTGTGAAAAACTGGACGTGAAACCCCCCCCGATCTGCTCCGAGCCTCATCATGTACGAGGGAACAATGTTCAGGGTTGCATTATGTGCTCGATGCCGGTGTGCGAGGGCTGTGTCATCAAACTTTCGTTTAGCAAAAATGACGAAAGGCCGTTCGCCAATCGTTCTCGCTCTCTTTGCCCAGACTGCTATAATCTCGGGAACACACCTCACAATGACTCATTGGAAGGATCTGCGAGCGGTCGTTCTGCTTCCATCCTCAATCCCGAGGAGCCAGTCTGTATTTGCACAGCAAAATCTGGGCATCTCTGCTTCAGGTGCAAGACCAAGCAGAAGGTGGAATTTCAAGTGAATCTTGAAAGATGCCATGGCAAAGGTTGCTCGAGGACCAAAGCAGGCGGATTCCCACCCCGGGTTTGTCTTTGGTGCGGTCGACGCCTGCCGAATGACCACGACAGAGCATCGACAAGACGGGAATACAATTCGAGGCACCTACTCGCTCGCTCGTTATCCACATATGAGCGTGGCACCGATGATGATGTCATGGAAGCAGTCAAGCTTGAGTCACTTTGGACCTCTCAAAGCCCACTTCCAAAGCTTGGACACCCCTGGATCCCTGACTCTTATGAGCTTCAGCGACGGCGCGAATTGGACGAGATCTCTGCAAGGAGAAGTCTGAGAGGAATCGCTGCTGAAGACGCCAGATGGGCTCGGTCTGAGGCGCTGCGACGACCCGAGTCATTTCGCCCAGCTCTACCTACCGTACGAAGGCGTACGACGTATTCCTCTGAGCCTAGCTCCGCCTGGCGCGACACAGACTCAATGGCTCCGACTCTTGTAGAGAGAGACTCTGCAGAAGGATCAGATCCATCAAAATATGACGACTGCAATAATAACCTTACTTGAAGGGATGAGGAGCACATCTCATTGCCAAAAGCTTGAGCGGCGTTTCACACGGGCTCATTAAAATCCTTCCAGAAACATCTCACTTGGAGTGTTGCGTGCCACAATGAACCATAGCTGATGTTTACAGGAGAATCCAGAATGGATCTTAAATAGCAGCTGCAGTGGCAGTGCGCAACAAGCGGTTCTTACAGAGAACGATTGCATTTCGCGGGGCACTATCTTATCAAATGGCGGGGAATTTCGTCATGAGTTCCCCACATAGCCGTTTAATTTACAGCAGTTGTCACAATTTCTCCGTTCGAGCTGCACATACACTTTCTGGTCATTGCTCGAATCTTTCGTGGGACCTGTCAGCATGCAAGCAGCTAATCGACTTCAGAAGGCCCTCCGGACAGGCTCTGGCCTGACCTTCGGCGCTTGGCAAATGCTGCCAGGGAGCAACCAATCCAGGACGATAGCACGTTGTGGGTTCGACTGGGTTTTGGTAGATACAGAACATGGCAACATCGATGGTAATGAGGTTCAGTCGCCGGTTCCACAAGTGAAAAGGTCGACGCGACCACTTGCCTGACATTAGATAGACAGCGCTATGCACGAAGCCGTTGCTGCGATCGCGAGTTGCGGGGTCAGTCCGATTGTTCGAGTGGCGGCCAACGAAGGGTGGATGGTGAAGCGTGCGTACTCGTTGTGAATTGATGAATGTAGGAGTGTTCGCTAATTGATCTCTTCGATCAGGCGCCCTGGACGCGGGAGGTTCGTTATAGCCTGCAGAACACTGTGTGCATGTCTCTAAGGTCTTTGAAGCTGATCAGAGTCAGCCCATGGAATTATCGTACCCCTGCTATACACGGCCGACGACGCAAAGAAGCTCGTGAAGTCTGCCAAATTCCCGCCAACGGGGAACCGAGGTTTCGGATCTCCATTTTCGATGGAAAAGTTTGGAGGGCAAACTCAGACAGAATATCTGCAGCAAGCAAATGACTCTCTGGTAACAATCGTGCAGATAGAGACACAAGAAGCACTGGAAAATGTGGGTTTCCCAGGGCCAAGTTGAATTGTAAAGGATCATACTGACTAGCTGGGATCCCAGGTTGATGCTATAGCGAAAGTGCCTGGGATAGATGTTTTATTCGTCGGGCCGTTCGACCTAGGGAACAACATCGGCCATCCTATTTTAAGCGGTACCATGCACGATGAATTGAAGGAAGCCATTGCAAAGATCCAGCGGGCAGCAAAGGAAAACAACAAGAGTACTGGTATCTATTCAACATCGGGAGACCAGGCCCGTGAGTTCGCGGACCAGGGATTTAATATGGTGTGTGCCTTGAGTGATGAGAGATGTCGAACAACGCTAATATTTGGGCGGTCTCCAGATATCTGTGATGACGGACATTATAGCACTTCCAGCATACCTGACGTCCTCTTTGACGGCGGCCAAAGGTTCTTATGTGCATTCGGCGTTGAATGTAGGCAAGGGAGCAATGTCAGGACTATCCAAGATGGCCGGGGGATAGCATCACGAGATTCGAGAGGAGACTTAATAGATGGTGATACAGAATGAAGAAAAGCTCAGAAGCTATGAATGCCCCTCGGCCTCGTCGATAAGCTGCTCGACCTGGTCCTCGGTGAAGCGATGCATCAGCTTGCGGGCTTCGGTAGCAATGTCAGGCTTCGAATAGGTGTGAAATATTCGCTGCACATGAACCTTGCATACACAGATCTGTGAGCGCCAGTCTCAAGTGAATTTACAAATCCTTACCACCGGGGTATCAAATTCGTACAGCTTCCATTCCTCTTGACCAGCAGCCATAATATCTATTTCGTGATAGTCAAAGCTTCTTTTCTTGCCCAAGTCACTTATCACGGACTTTGCGGTGTCGCAAAGCGAGCAATTCGTACGTGTGAATAATGTGATGCGGGCGGTATGCTGTAGCAAACGCCCTGCTGGCCGCATTGCATAAAAGCTAGAGAACGAGCGGATAGGTTAGAGGAAAGTGTTGTATGTAATTGATTCTGCGTTGGATTTCCCATGGAATTTTTTAGCGGCGGAGGTCTGATCTCCGCCAAGACTTTCGACCCTCACTTTCACTGACATAGCACAACTATCAAAACAACTTTATCGACTTACAAATCCGACTTCAAGCAGGCCGCCTCCAAGGCTTGGAGTACTGTGAGTGCGGACATGTCACTCCAGCCCTACATCGGCAGTAAGAAAGCAATGCGACCCCAGATGCCCAGATCCATCTACTAACACTTGCTGTCCACCATAGAAAAGGTCCTGATCCTCACGGCAGACGGCAGAACACTTGTCGGCACCCTCCTCTCCTGCGACCAGTTGACCAACCTCGTCCTCCAAGATACCATCGAACGCGTGATACGGCCGCCTGACGATCCTGAAGAGAGTGAAGAAGTTCCGCATGGCCTATACATAATCCGCGGCGAGAACGTAGCTATATGCGGACTTTTGGACGAGCAGATGGATAGCGAAATTGACTGGGCGAAGGTCCGGGGTAATGTCGTGGGAGGAGTGAAGCATTCGTGATCGTGGTCGGGAGCTGTCAACCTTGAGCTTGAATGCGGAAAGATGGCAACAAAATTTCTTCGAAAGCTCGCGAGTGGAGAGCGGACTGTGGAACGTGCTTGATTCTAGACGCTTGGGGGCTGTCCGAACCACAGAGTATACAGTATGTTCTTCAACTCTAGGTTAACAAGATATTCAAGAATAACAAAGCTCTGCACTGGTAGCACCTCCTGGTTATTACTCTTCTATTACGGGTAGACGCTGTGGTTGGGAAGGGAGCGGATCGACGACGGAGTAGGACTGCTGCGACTGCTGCACATAAAATCAGGACAACATCCATGCATTTCCAGCTGTCATGGTGGGGAGGTCCACCTCCGAACTTAACCTCTGACCTTCGACCGTTTCACATACGGCAGCATGTTGGCCATACTGGCTTGGCGCTGTTATAACTTACGCCATCACTAGACCTTCAGTGGTAGAGTACACTTACGTGTCACTCGAGAAAGACTTTGATTCGATGAAACGATTCTATGATCCAACAGTGTTTCTTCCCCTGTCGGTACCATATCATGAGTATGCCAGCTTAATCTATTTCAATAGACCAATGCTTACTCCAAAACAAGGTTTCATGACCTGTAGAAACCTCGGTCATGTCTTCGTATCTTTGTCCTGATTCCTGACCCAATCCGCAAATTCCTTCCTTTTAGCCTATACAAACACCACAGATCTTAGTCCATTGCATGCTTCAAGCCTCTTATAGCCGTAGCGTGTGTTCGACCTCAATCCCCCAGGTCTCAGCACACAGAAGGTGGAAACGACATACCCTAATATCCACAAACCCCAACCGGTCCTCCAGGCCTTGAAATGGGCCCCCTCCACCACTTTCCTTTTCCACCTTTCCGGCCCACACCCTCCAGTTTATGGGCTTCAAGTCCTCGGCTCCAAGCACGAGACCAAGGCATATGAACACGACAGATACTATGGTTTCCAGAGAAATATCGAGAGGTAGGCTGGCTGACGTTGATGACTGTGACGAACCAGAAGAGCCGCCGACAGTAGAAGCTTGAGGACCATTGGCATGGAGAGAGGAAAATTCGTAGGCCGAGTAGCAGCTGTGAGTGAGCACAGGGGATATCAGAGACATGGCTTTGAGGCTGCTTCTTAGAGCGTCGGAAGTTACGTACGCGTGGACGAGAAGTATTAGGCCGAGCGCGGCCATGGATTTAGAGAGGAAAGATGCCATACTATCCCAAATTCAACGACACCTCTCCTACATGGGTCAATGATGTAGTGGAGACGACTTAGGCATAGTGGTAGGCGTGGGAGCTGTTATTCGCTCGGCCGATCATCGTCTCGGGACGCTAGCCTATTACGTCGTAGGCAAGCTACTCGAGTATATTCTTATTCGCGTCTAGACCAAAGATTAGCGTATAGAAGGGTTAACCCCCCAACCGAACACCCCCTCTATATCTTTATAACCACGCAAGCTACTGAAAATTGCTTCATACGAAATCTTCCCAAAATCAAAATTTACATAAGTTTCCTATATAAAATTTTCTCATAAAATGACTTCTCAAAAGATAATGTTCTAAGCTATAATTCAGCCCTATGAGCTGTTCATTTGGGGAGTGTTCTCAGTTGGCCGGTTAACCCTTCTATACGTTTTTAACCTTCGCGTTACTACTAAAAAGTGAACTACTTCACCTAAAGGTTGTAGTCTACTAATAACGTAAGGAATTTATCGTCAGAGCGCATTCCCTTATTTCGATACCGGGCTTTAATTTACGCTTATCGGAATATTTAGATACGTCTTTATTACTTAGGAATATAGAGTGCGAAAGTTACTAACGAGATTCTTCTCCTAGTTATTAGGCACCCTCCCGGTAGCCTAGGGGCCCTCCGGGGGTGGTAATTTACGATCTCTAGCCTAAAATCTTAATTTCACGTAGCTCGGGGGCCAAATCGGTAATATTCGACCCGGAAGGCCTAAACCCCGGGGGACCCAATTTTTTGCTCAGACTCTCTGGGAGAACTTGCCGGCAAAAGTCCAGTAAAACAGAGGGTCAGACAAGGGCGGGAGCGCCCGCAGAAGAACGGCCGAGGGGCCTCCATGCTTCCTCAACTCCCGTCTACAAAGCTCACCCTGACTTCTATTATATCAAAATGGATCGACACGGAAGGGGAAGCCAATTGAATGAAGGCAGTCCAAGAACAATCCTCGGAAGGACTCTACCGAAGCGACAAGGCAATCCACAGCTATAGAAGAAATCGCTCAAGCAAAGTTGCTTCTTTATCACGAGCGCCTTGGGCAAACAGACTTTGCTCTTTTGTTCCTGATCTCAAGCTGCTTCTGCAGCTTCGGCTGTGTCAATCAGCGTTTCAAGAAGCTCTCTCGGGTTCTCGGCTTCATCGGTCCCCGTTCTCTCTGTGATGGTTGGTCGAAAGTCGCGTGCCAGAAATTCCCTAGCCAATTCCTCCTATCAAAAATTTAGTGTTTCTACCTTTTTCAAATGTCGGGCGTACTGACGGCCTCCTTTAAATCTTCTTCCTCCTGCCGTGATATATTTGCGCATGCAGCTACAAGATCTTCGCCTTTTGCGCTAAGCTCCACCAATTTGTTGGCCCTGTCAATAACCGTCCTGTCGACACCGTTCAGCGCGGCGCAACTTCGAAGAAGATCAGCTGGGCCTTGCAGTCATTGAAGAGAACGTTACCAGCTCCCATAGCTCATCGTACTGCGACCAGCGCGGAAGCTATTTGCCATATTAACATCGCTCTGGAAATGGCTCAAAGCTCATACTTGTATAGATATGTGATCTGATCCTCTAAATCCACCACCTCCTGCTCCACGCGTACTTCCATATATCCGAACGCTAGGGACGGTCGTTGTGCAAGAAATCCATTTTCGAAGATCTCATGAAAATGAGTCGCGCCCAGAACTTTTGGTCGGTCTTTTCCCAGGCCAAGGAGATATTCGAAGACACCGCACGCCAATCCAGCACCATCTATGCTTGCAGTTAATTGCCGACCTAGTGCTTAATGCTAGCTGACGTACCGCTTGATTCAGTGCCTTTGCCAAATTCATCAATGATGACCAGACTTCTGTGGGTAGCCAACGACATCGCAAGCGCAACCTGCTGCAAATCAATCATGAATGCACTTTGAAAACGGGAGACCGTTTCTCGAGTAGCAATACGGGTCAAGATCTTATCCGTCAATCCAATGGTCGCTTGATCCGCTGGAACAAAGCAGCCAACGTGAGCCATGTAGACAATCAGAGCAACTTGTTTGAGGTAAACGCTCTTCCCGGAATAGTTCGGTCCCGTCATCATCAACATGCTAGGCCCCTCGATTCCTCTTGGACTCAAACTATCGTTGGAATGATTGATAGATGTGTTTTCGCTTCTTTGACGCCCTTCGTCCGGCAGGTCGCTACCAGGGCCACCTACAAGAAAAGCATTATTTGGTACATAGGATGGGACTGTCAGCTCCTGCAAAGGATGGCTTATTAAATGAGCATCGAGCCGCCATTGAAGGACATGACTACTGTCAAGACTTACCGACCAGCCTTGATATCGATGACATTGCTCTCTGTAATGTGTGGGCGACTGAACTTGTACATCCTAGCGCCTTGTGCAAGGGCTAGAAGGCTAGACCTGTCAATGGAGCCACGCACTTTTTGTGGTTCTTGGGCATACCTGTCTAGCTCACCGCATACGTCTGATGCCGCATTCAACATGTCTTCTCGTTTTAATACTTGCTGTCCGAGCTCGTGTACGATCTCTATTTCCTTGTCTATGAGGGAGGTTTTCATTAGTTGAACCGCTTTATATTTTCTTATTGGCACACCATACCGCATATGACCGCATATATATCCCCACATTGCTCATCCAAGGCTCGCATACGTGTGTCCTTGTAATAGACTCGCAGAGGTGTAGAGAAAATGCGATCCCAGCGCTGATCTTCTGCCTCGCCACCTTCATAGTCGCCTCTTCCCGTTTCCGGGTTGTTTGGGATTGAGATCAAAAAGCCGATTTGTGGAAAGAATATGACATTGAGGTCTAGATTATACACCGCAGGAACCGTTGCAGCGATTTGATGGGATGTGTGATTTAGAAGATCCTCAAGGCCGTCATAGCTTCGCTTCATCTCATCCAACTCAAGATCAACCCCAGCATTGACCACTGTTCGATGCATGTCCGCAGAAGAGGTAAAATCAACCTGGAATACTCCAATCAGAGAGACTGCCGTGAAAGTGGAACGAGGAACAATGGGATCCCAGAGTTACCTTTTCGCTGATAGCTCTACCAATCATTGCAATCGCATGGACATCGAAAGTTTCGAAAACCTGGTAACAGAATTAGGGCAAATGGCAAAGAGCAATCAAGGCCCTTGGGTACCTTTGTCCCAATTGCAAGTCTCTCCACATCGATGACTTCCATAAGAGCGTCTCTAATCTGCAAAGTGTAAAATGCGAACTCAATTTCGTCAGCAACGTTCTTTATGGCGAATGATGTCCTACCGATCTTAGACTCGACCAGATCCCGCTCTTGATCCCACCGCCTTTACTCAATCCATTGCTGACACCTTTGCGCAGATGAACCATGATAGTCCTCATATTCTTGATTTGTGCCAGGCTTTTCACAATGGTGTTCAGTGGGCTATTGTTGTCGGGTCGAAGGAAGGTACTCGCGGTATCCAGCCTCTCATTGATCACCGCCACGTCCAAGCTTGGCCGTAAGAAATACTGCCGCAGGAGAGATTTGCCCTGTGGCGTCCTAGCAAGATGGTGAAAGAGACCATACACGGAAAGGCCCTCCTTAGATCCTGAAGCCGTCCTAGTGGGTCCTTGGCTGTGGCTATTGGGGCTAGACTCAGAATGCAGTATTTGAAGAGATGCTAGTGTATCTGCGTTGACAAACCTAAAAATCACTGAGCCCTGAACTGAAACGTTGTGATGGGAAGGAAAGCGTACATCATGCCCTCAAGACTGAATGCTTCTACCGTTGAGATCTGGAATGGACTCCCGACGGCGCCATCGTGAGTGGGGTGTTCGACTGCTTTCCTTCTCCCAATGTATGTGAGTAGCGCTCCGGCACATCCAACCGTTAAGCGGCTCTCCATGTCAACCCATGTGGATAGCCTCAGAAGCTTGCCTTGGCGGCCAGTGAAGCCCGCGTCATTTCCTTCCTGGTAAGACTCGTATGCGTCGTCGTAGCCCGGCGTGATAAAGGATATCTCCGGTCTAGTGTCGGCAGATACATTGAGATTGATGAGTTTGTTCTTCCCCGCTTCATAGCTGAATTCCGGAGAAGGGCGTGATTCAATCGTGTAGGGCAGTGCGAATTGGTCTGTTAAGAATACAGGGTTTTATAAGCCGCAGCTTTGCGAGAGGGACGGATGGGCTGACCTTCAGAGACTCTACTTCTGCCCTCAGGGTCGAAGCATGTCTCTACGACCTCATCGACTCGGGTTGAGAGTATGACAACAGTGGGTTGGATGTGCAGCTTTACTGCTAATCTTCAGCGACGTGAGAACGTTGTAGGGACGAATGAGACAACTCACAGGTTTCAATGACTTCCACTCCAACATAAGTCACGTCTGCCATGATATACAATTTCTGGTCTCTTGCTACATAGTAGCAGCAACCAACTGTGCCCCGATCTCGCATATCCACACACATGATAACCTCGTTGAGTGAGTCGGCATCCTCCCGTTCTTCAATAACACTCTCATCTTCTGAACGAATCTCCCCTTCGGAACTAGAAATAGCTTGAACACGAGGGTGCGTGGCGACGTAATGCTGTTGAGAAGATAGGCCTTCTGAACCAAGCTGAACAGTAGGAGGCCGCAAGCTGACTCGCTTTGTTGGCCGCTGTGAAGAGTGCTTTTGATGACGTGATTGATGGATTGGCGTAGATTGAGCCGATGAGGACTTTCGTTGACTATGACTAGGGTTCAGGGATTGTGTGGTGTCTACAGAACCATAACGACGGCGCTTTGCACCAATCATGGCGCTAATCGGATTCCATGGAACTATGGGAAATTCTGGGGTTGATGGGGGTGCATGATCGGTGAGGAAGGAGATGGTGGAGTTTTCTTTCATGGAGAACGGAAATTAAAGTACACACAATTAATTCTCTCCTCACACCTCCTTTTCCAATGACTAAAGCCGATCGTGCACGCAAATTTCTTTTCCAGCATTTCAACCTTATTCATAGTTTATTGGCTGACTATCTTTAGCAACCTAATGTACTCTTTGAGAAGATGCTGTTACGGCGGACACCGCCTAACGTGGGCAAGATTGCTGTATTTCAGCTTGTATTTTATGCAAGCAGGGTTTGCTCTTCCACCTCCTTCTTCATTTTCTTTAAGCTTCCGTTTTGCCACGAGCCAACAATTTTACCCTTGTTTACTTTTGCCTTTCCTGGGGCTTAGCCTAAGTCATGGTAACAATGGTACTTTCTGCAACTCGGATTTTACCAAGATGATTAATACTCTAAACTGTTAAATGAGTGGAAACTGTGAAGGAACATGGAATGAACTGTAGCAGCCAGCAGAATGATTACCCACTCACATCTGGCGATTTCACCTGTTATGCATAGTTACCAGACTCTCGTCCTCTTCTCAAGTTACTTAAGAAATCCCCACACTCGACTCAAACATAACGATTTTGTTACTTGAGTATTTCAAGGTCTCAAGTCCTCGCACGACAAACGTACCGCGTATAGATCATATTGATGCTTAAGTGGGTCAAATGCTGTTATTAGAAGCATCTACTTATTATAGAGTTGGGTATGTGAAAGAAGTGAGCAGAATTATCACCATGTAGCCGAAACGCAGCCTTGCCAATGACGTACACAAAGATGTCTATAGTCGATGCTATCTTTCATGCATTTGACAGGACCGCGAGATTATCCGACCCAGGCTGGATCATTACCGTAGCCTCCTGCCCACTCCGAATTTCACCCCTGATAATCCGATCAGCCAGGGCAGTAATGATACTTTTCTGGATTAAACGATTGAGAGGCCGTGCACCATAGCGCGGGTCATAGGAGTTCTCAGTCAGCCACTCCTTGACTTGATCATCGACCCTCAAAAGAATCCGCCGATCGTCAAGCCTCACCTGTAATTCCTTCAAACGAATATCAACGATATCTCTTAAGGCGCTTTTCGACAGACGACGGAAGAAGACGAATTCGTCAAGCCGGTTGATGAACTCCGGAGGAAAGTTCGAGGATACTTTAGCCATAATGGCATCCTTCGTACTTGGCGAGATTTCCGTTGATTCTTGACGCGAAGGCTCGTCGTTTACCAGCATATCAGCACCGATGTTAGATGTGAGGACTATGATTGTGTTTCTGAAGTCAACTCTGTGCCCTTGGGCATCTGTGAGGAACCCTTCGTCTAAGACTTGAAGAAGAATTCCCGCGATGTCACGATGTGCCTTTTCGATTTCGTCGAATAGCAGTACTGCATATGGCTTCCTCCTCACAGCCTCGGTAAGCTGTCCTGCGTCTTCATAGCCGACATAGCCGGCTGGAGACCCAATCAGTCGGCTGACTGTATGCTTTTCCTGAAATTCGCTCATGTCAAATCTGATCATTGCGTTTTCCGTGGAGAACAAGAAGCCTGCAAGCTTTTTTGAGAGTAAAGTCTTTCCGGTGCCGGTAGGTCCAAGCATGAAAAATGATGCTATTGGCCGATTGTCACCAGACAAACCTGCTCGCTGAGATCTGACAGCGTTAGCAACTGCTGTGAGAGCTTCATCCTGACCCCTGATAGATTGCCGTAATGCATCCTCCATGTGGACAAGCTTCTCTATCTCACCGCTCATCAACTTCGTGACCGGTATACCAGTCTGACGAGACACGACAGCCTCGATGTTGGTGGCGGTGACTGAATCATGCACAATGCCACTAGTAGAGGGTTCACTGCCCTCTTGTGGTAGTTGAGCTTGAAGCTTGGGGATGGTAGCGTATCTCAGCTCAGATGCTTTACCGTAGTCTCCATCGCGTTGTGCTTGTTCAAGTGCTATGCGTGCGGTCTCGAGTTCGGACCTGGCGTTTTTAACAGCATCAATTTCCCTCTTCTCCTCATTCCATATCTCAGTCAAGTGAGCGATTTCCTCTTCTTTCGAGCGCAAAGACATTTCTAATTTTTGTTTGCGCTCAACGCTCGTAATGTCTGTCTCTTTCCTTAGACTTTCCAACTCGATCTGGATGGTCATAATTTGACGATCTAGCTCCTGAATTGCATCAGGTCTGCTCTCTTGTTGCAGCCGCTGCGCAGATGCAGCTTCATCGACCAAGTCTATTGCTTTATCTGGCAGGAATCTATCGCTAATATACCTATTAGACAGGTTTGCAGCAGCAACAAGAGCGCTATCAAGAATGCGGACTCCGTGGTGGATCTCATATTTCTCCTTCAGACCACGCAAAATCGAAATCGTTTCAGGGACCGATGGTTCTCCAACCAATATAGGCTGAAATCTTCGGGCAAGGGCAGCGTCCTTCTCAATTTGCCGGTACTCGGAGAGAGTTGTTGCGCCGCAACATTGAAGGTCACCTCGAGAAAGCGCAGGCTTGAGTAGACTGCTTGCATCGATTGACCCCTCTGCTTTGCCGAGTCCAAGCAGAGAGTGTATTTCATCAATGAACAATATGACGCCTCCATGAGCGTCTTCTACTTCTTTGAGTACAGCCTTCAGACGTTCTTCAAAGTCTCCACGGAACTAGAACGAAATTTCTGTCAACGTTTCAAGGTCATGTCAAGACAAAATATGTGTACTTTCCTACCTTTGCGCCAGATATGAGAAGTCCCAAATCCAAAGCCGTGACACGCTTTTCTTTCATGCTCTCTGGTACATCACCACGTATAATCCGTTGGGCCAGACCTTCCATTACAGCTGTCTTCCCCGTGCCAGCACTACCAACAAGTACTGGATTATTCTTCGTCCGTCTTGATAGGACCTGTATGAGGCGCTGGATTTCCGAGTCTCTTCCTATGACTGGATCCAGCTTTCCATTTTCAGCTTTCGCAGTCAAGTCGACACCATACTTCTCCAACGCAGGCTTCTCGTCTTCCTGGCTGCCCAGGTTCATGCGATGTGTCCTTCCTGGTGGATGCGCTCTCCCGGTGGCATAGCGTCGATTTCCGCCAATGTGTAGATTTGAATGTGGCCATGCTTGTATGATAGGAACTTTACTGTTTGAGCTTGTCGTAAATACAGGGCGTAATCGTGTAAGGAGTGGATGAGCTCTCGTTAGAGGAATAGCATTTGGCAGGAGTTGAGATGCAGGGCGTAGGCCTCTTGGCATCGTTAGCAGTGACTTAGAGTGCGTGAAAAGTCTGTATTATCGGTGTTCGAGATAATAGTCCATGCTAATGATCTCAGTTGCACGAGACCATTCTGTGACTCGCTGGAAGATTCGCAGACATCATGAATTAATGAAAAAGTACATGAGGGCTCGGAGATAGATCCGGCTTTGAGAAGGCCTCGGCTAATTCGCGGCTAAATTTGACTCATTTGGGTGCCACAATTTCTTGCAAAGCTCCCACAGCTCCCATACCATATCACACCTGCATCGTATTTCGTTATTGCCATACCGACAAGCCTTACAAGATGGGGTTCCTCGACTTCGTTAACGATGCCGGTCTGACAAGTATGCTCTTGACGCGCACGAGATTGTACAGATGCTGCTAACACATCATAATTTAGCACTCGACAAATGGCTTAGGACAAGAAGCTACATCACAGGGTACGTCAAGAAAAATGTACTGAAAGAGACCACATCACCTCTCTCTATGATGAGAAAATTTTGGTCCGTGTTTATGAACAGCGGCTTAAGACACCACAACTCCGTGAATACACACCCAAAAGTGCCTCAGGCGCATCTCTGATTCCAAATGCCACGCACTGCATTGCAACTTCAATTTCCCCTATTCGATATCAGTACTGACGAGATCAAAGTTATGGCCCTTCTCAAGCCGATGTGAAATGCTTCCAGGCATTGAAGGGCACGCCTGAGGTAGCCAAGTACCCCCACGCCTATCGTTGGTACAAGCACATGTCCTCCTACGAGGCAGAATTTTCCTCCCTACCTGGGGATCCATCAAAAGCATATACAACATACGGCCCTGAGCAGAGCGAATTGACAGTAAGGTGTACCCTGCATTGGGAGACCTCGTCTCATTTCTACAGGTCAACCCGAAATCGGCGCCCAAAGACGATGCAGCCGCCGAAGAAGAAGACGAGGATGATGACTTGTTTGGGTCGGATGAGGAATCGGAAGATGAAGAGGCTAAGAGAGTGAGGGAGGAGAATCTAGCTGCCTACAAGAAGAAGAAAGAGGGCAAAGTCAAGCCAGCAGCGAAGAGTATCGTGACTTTGGACGTGAAGCCATGGGGTACGTTGACCACATGCCTGTAGTGGAGATATTCATGCTCACATATGATGCAATCCAGACGACGAGACCAATATGAAAGAACTTGAATCCAACTTGCGTGGGATTGAAATGGACGGTCTGACGTGGGGCGCATCCAAGCTCGTCCCCGTGGGATATGGCATCAGCAAGCTACAGATCAACGTAGGTTAAAGCTCTGACCATGCCTTACATCAAACTGATGAGTTACGTCAAAATAGTTGGTAGTAGAGGATGAAAAAGTTTCCGTCGACGACTTGCAAGGACAGATCGAGGGTGACGAAGACCATGTGCAAAGCACCGATGTCGTAAGTTGTACATTTCCCAGCTCTTCAACACTTGCTAACACAAGCCCACCTCACAGGCTGCTATGCAAAAGCTGTAGATTGTTCATGCAAGCTACTAGCAAAGGTAGTGAGCTATTGAGCGATTTGAAGATCTTGATATGTCGTGATGGCTGTGTCCGTGTGTATTGTCATACTAGTACTTAGCCAGACAATATAGACATAGATCAGACATCATATCCAAAGATGAGAAAAGCGCCTTCTATGATTCTACAAATGTTGGTCTACAGAGTTTCTGATGCATTGATTTTGCACATCAAAAGACGCTTGGACTAAAGACTAATCGCTCTAGGACCCATGTAGTGAATGAATCCAAGGGTACCTCAGTAACCCAAAACTCCTTCAAAATGTCCCTAACTTTCCCCATCTCCCAAAGCGCACTCGGGCTATTGGAATATATGTAGAAGCCGACATAAGAGCATGGGCCCAAAAACCCTTTGACTTGCCATCATTCTTCACCCATGTATCCAAGCACACTCGGGCCAGTGGAGTAGGTACCGTAACTTCTTGGACCCATAATCCCATTGGGGTCTTCACTCCTCGGGTCGACGCACCAGTATCTCAATACTGTCTGGCCCTGACGCAAGACAATTCCCAAAGAATTGCTAGTTTCCGATAGCAAATGGGAGGGAATTCCATGACCATTGAACAAGGCTTAAGCAAATCCGCCCTTTCATATCACCATGCTAGCAAATCGTGAGGATTAGGAGGACGCAGGTAGAGAGTATCCAGATTTCTTGTCTAGTGGTATATCAGCAACATTGACAGTATGGCTTGCAACCGCTGGAATGAGGAGCAGTATCTTGTATGGATAAGGATCGGAATCGTACACCCTTTCAGCTGGAGGATTGGCTGCAGGCTACTGAGAGATCGTCCTCTATCTGGGCCCAATTGCTACCTGTGCGATTCTACTGTGAGGGAGCGCATAAGAGGGCATGGCTATTGTATTCATAGCTTCTTCCTTGTCTCCAGCATAGTCTTCCTCGGCTTGAGTATATCAACGTACACAGCGGACTACAGACCAAGCAACGTTCGAGTCTAGCGTGTCATGAGTGGCCAAATGCTCATTTAGGACCAGTCCACATCTGATAAGAACCACAGCCGCATGATTGAAAGAAACTCCAGGAAATGATCAGAGGAAGATTCAGATTGCAGCTGAACTCTTCGTACCGATCGAGGACCTAATGGACCTTCAAAGCAAGTCACGGGGCTGTGTTGCTGGATCGAAGCTTGCCTGTGGTTGTAGGAATGGGCTACAATCCATACAGAATGGTCGGATTGTCGCAAAAGGATTCATTGGGCTTTCGTAGGGTCACGAGGCCTTGTTCCAATTCCAATACGTGATTTCCACATTGGATGAGCGGGATATCGATCCGTTGCATGGGTGCCAGATTACCACATTCACACCAATTACAGAGATTGGGCGTCCGGCAGTTGTGGTGGCAATTCTTCGTGAAGGCATAGCTCGTAAATCTGATTTAACAATAGAGCGATCATAACAGGATACGACGACTAGCACATTTTTCCAAATTCCAAGGATTAAATGAAGTCCTGTTATGGAAAATCATAGGGTTCATTTGACTTTCAATATGGCAAAGACGTTAAAGCGAAGACCGGTAAGCGTTCATTCATTTCGCCAAAGGAACTCAGCTGAAAGGGATTCGATTGTTTACAAATGTGCAACAACTTGAGCGGCAGCTTCACATTTCAAAGTTCTCAAGTCGAAACACGCTTGCAACAGCATAGATACGGCGGTGTGAACCAATTGCTTCGCTGCTGTAACTCTTGATGTCAGAGATGTATTCCTGATGCAGTTTCATGATGCCATTGGGCACAGTTGTGTTTCAGACGGATAGAGACGAATAGGAAACGTTTGGGGTCGTGGGCTGATCTTCAACGACCTGCATGACAGGGGAGAGATCGTCAGGTACCGCAGCAGAGTCCACGTGGCAGTCAGCACTATCCTCAAGAATGGCTGTCGGGGAGACAGCAACCTTGTCCATTGACCTCGCCTCATCAATCTAATCTACCTGTCCTGGGAGTGTACCGCCAGGAGATGGGTTCAGATTGATAGGGCGGGAAGGAGACAGAAGGCGCACCATCCTCGCTAGACGTTGCTCGAGGCCAGCACTGATGAGCTGGTGCGCAGTAACCGATCTGCCTGGGCTTGGCAGCCAATATACGAACGAGCGTCGCCACGCCGTAAAGCATGTCCTAACATGGAAATTGGCCAATTGACTCATCGACATTGACGAACGAGTAGATGGTTTAGCTAGCGTCGGTAGGACACGGAAATCCTAGTGTCCGTACGAAGGATGTGCTGTGTTCCGGAATCATGAGAAACTACAAAACGACAAAAGTCTAAATGTTTTTCTTTAGCGAGAGCGAGTTGCGAGAGACCACATGTGCAGCCGTTCCAGTAAAACGGTGAATGAGCGTCTTCCTTCGTCTTTGATAGATCTGAGTTCCCTTCAGCTCCGCGATGCCAGATCGAAGCGGTCAAAAGCAAAGGAGCAGCTGGAAAGCCAGGAAAGCCACTTCGCGGAGTGTCCTTGATGGAGATTAGCTAGTACGAAGAACGACACTGTCGACCCTAGGGCTGGCCTTGCCAGGCAACCATCAATGGACGATGCAAGGGGGGGCATGACAAAGAGAGGTGAGGATGATCGGGCGAGCGGGCTAAGGACTCGCTTCAGATGAATAATGACGCTAGCGATTAAGCGAGAATCCGAAGAACGAATCATTTGAGACATGGACGCAATCGCAGTAGTGCAGCGTTCGCAGCCACCCCGAGAGCCCAACTCGGCCTGGACCATGAAACAGCGCGGCCAACGCTACTGCGATTGGAAATTGCTGCCACGACAAGTTCGTGTCAGCGCTGGAACATGCATCGAAGATTCGAGCGCTGCCAACGTCCGCGTCATCTCCCCTTGGGTAAGCCTAGGTCCGGATATGCACGGCCGCTCACCTACGGCCGCTCACCTATCGCCGAGTCTCCGTGCGTCCCTAGTTCCCTAGCTCCCTTAGTACGGTGAAGGGGGGGGCAGTCACAGTCATACCTCTACGCAGCAAGCTTGAAGATTATCATGCAAAGTACTTTTAGCCAGCTGCATTCCTTCAGTGTGGGGAGAAGCGCTTTCGCCGCTCACACTCTCAGCCGCACCCACATGGCAATCTGCGCTAGGTCGGAATCAGGGCAACGCAACAGGGAAACGACGTTGAGTGATGATAATGCTGAACGTGCTCTTGCTGCCAGCTGCCACCGCCATTTGGCTGATAAATCCCAGTGTTTACTCATTAAGAACCTGCGCATGCTTGACTCACCCTCACGATAATGTATGATGCACTCCCTGGGAGCGGTCATCCGAGCCCAGGCGACTCGCAAGGTTTTCTCCAAAGTGCGGTCAGTCCGTGGGGTGGTATGCCAAGGTTGTAGGCGGAAGGAGGATGGCGACGATGGTGGTGAATCCATTGCACCCGTCCGTCGCCTTGGATGCAAGCCAAGGATGCGGCAAGAAGGATGCCCTGGGAACCCCAAGTCCCATGATGATGGTAACTCTCGAATAGCCTTCTGACTTCTCTGACCGCCCATTCAGGCCCGCCAACGGCCAATGCACGTAGCAATCGTGCCTTTGCACTGCCTGGTCCTTCTCGCGCCTAGAGGAGCAGGAGTGGTGTAGGCTTGCGATCGGAGCCCTGATTAGATATGCCATTAATAGATCCCAAAGAGAGACTTTGTCGCCATTTCTGGGAATGTTGGTTAAGCTGGAGAACGAGTTTCATCGGGCTTAGTGTGGGGAATGGCTTGCTGCAAGTGGCCGTAAAGAAAGCGTTTACGGGGTGATTGGGGCATCAGCCTTACAGGGTTTCTATTGTTAATCCAGGCTAAGGCGCTAGGCTTCGCCTAAGTCCGCAGCAGAAGCCCCGATGTTTTGACGAGCAGATAGAGCCTAGAGGGAGACCGCGACTTAGTGTCCTCATGTCAATTAGTTTCGCAGTCTAGCAGTCGAGTCGACTCGTAAAGGCGCTCGAAGGATTGGCCGATGTTAATTATAATTGGCGGCGGATGATGTGCATCTACACATGGTGGTCCTTCTGCGAGACTACCTCCTGCCCTTGGTCCATGTCCGTGGCAGTCGCTCGCCCGTTGCAACCTTGCAACAACACCCTGGGCCAGGTCCCCAAATTTGGAACATCCGATGCGGTGATTCGCTCCATTCGCTACCGCCCTTCAGGCAAGCAGCCAGTAGTCCTGGTTATTTCGGGGGCAGCCTTGGGAAACCCACACCCGGGGCTCCCTTCTCGCGAAAGGCTACAGGCGATGATTAATTTGTGATCGACGGTGCAAGTGCCACGTTCGGTACATGCACGTCCTCGGTAGTTCCCATGTGTTGAACAGGGATGGGTGACATTCAAGAGGGCCAGCTGCACTGCACAGGCAAATGCGTGCCATTCGTCCTCTACGGCTCCATTATTCCTCCGCCGCAATATATATTACCGTCGTCCACCTCCATCTGCCCCCCGTTTAATTCCCTCAAGATTGATCCCCTCCCAATCTCTCGGACTTAACCGGCAGTCCCCCACAGCCTTCCCTTGTACTACCTCCATCCTCATCAACCCCTTCCACTTTCCATTGCTCACTGCCACCGCCTTGTAACCCCACATGAGAATCATGCAGCGTCACAACAGCTACACCGTTCCTCACCGGGGCCAAACCTCGCCCAAGTCTTTCTCCTCCCATAGCTCGAGCAGTGCTTTCAGCGCCAGTGCAAATCCAAACGAAGATTGGACCAAGATATCAGACTTGGCGGAACGGCGACGAATTCAGAACAGAATCGCTCAACGTAACTACCGTGAGTCCGAAGCTCTTGGATAGGAGAAGACTGAGGATTGACATGTCGACAGGCAAGAAGATAAAGAGACGTCTCGAAGACCTCGAGCGGAGAGCAGGCTCATCTTCAGCCTCGCCGGAACAGTCACATGCTGAACTTGCTCCGATGATCGACTCAAAGCCGATACATCAAAGAAACGAAGAGAATGTGAAGAAACAAAGATCGAAGCAAGACCCTTCAAGTCGCAACCGACGCAGATCGCCCGATACACTTTCGCATCTATATCCCTCAGTGAAGACTGAACGATCAATATCTCCACCATATCAGTATGGCCGAGAAATCTCCGTCTCACCGCCACCTTCGTATGGTTACTCTTATTCCCTCCCCGAGCCTGCAATACACGCACCTTATCCACAGCACGCGCCCTTCAATACCCTCCCAGCTCCTTATCCCGACTATTCCGGACAGCCGCAATACCTCCCACCGCTACCAACAAGCCTGCCAAGTATGCCGCAATACGCGCTTGGGCCATCGAAGAATAACGGGTATCTGGATGACGACATTCTCAGCCAGTACGACTCGGGCTATGCACCGTTTGCGAGCATGGATCTGCCACTACAGCAGTCCTACCAGGATTCCAACGTTCATGTAAATCATCCCGAGTACAGCTTCCATTTTCAGTAATTCTTCTCTTGTTCGATCCTTTTCCATCTTTCAAGTTTCCTTCTCAAAAGATTTTCTCCGTTTTCATAGGCTCGCTGGTCAACAATTCATGAATGCATGACTGACGGCACTTTGCCAGACACCGCCACTTTCGCATTCACACTCGTTCGAATACTCGAGGGCAGGATCGCCGTCGATGATGTTCCCGAGTACACCGGCCTCGATACCGGATTCACCCCGGATTGTCATCCAGTAGAAGGATCTCGGGGACTCTTTCAGCGAGGGAGCTTTGGCGTCAGAGGTCTTTCACCGGCGAACGAGCCTTGGTTTGGAGGAATGGGACTCATCTCAGTCTCTAATTGATTGAAGATTTTGGCAGATTTTAACGATGATGATGATGATTGCTGTAGTCAACAGCTCACTGTACATTAGTTCCAAAAGGCATCATAGATCTTCATGAAATCTGTATTCCTACTTCAAACGCTCATTTTGTGCCTCAGCTCTTGATGGCTTCAGATCTTTCGAATTCTCTCATTTTGGGTATTCGTGTTGGATGTCAATTCAGCCCCTTGTTGGATTCGGCTTCGATTTAACGGGCTCCTCGGGGTGCTCGGCACTTGGGCTTTGGCTCAAACTCAGTATGCGAGGAGCCGTGAGCTTCTATCTTAGCAGGTAAGGTAGCCTAGAGTCACACGGCACGGGTACCTTGTTGACCAATACCTTGATCCATTACTGTGACAGCGTGAAGTGATGGCTGAGATAGAACTGTAGAGTTCTGATGATGAAGCCGGTATTTAGAGTAGAATTTAAATTTACCACTAGTCTCATTGGCGCTAGCTTGTTCTACCTTACCACCTGTGCGTCGAATTTTGATCTCATTGACATCAGTCGAGCTTTACCGCTGTGTGTCCCTAGGATGTCGCGTCTGAAGAGGCAACGGCTCAATGCCGATGGCAAAGACAAGGTCACTGCCAGCAATACTGATGCTGGAATTGTCCGTGCAGAGGGAGAGCCTGAAAATGTGGACGATAAGCCGATCAAAGGGCAGCCTGGGCGCTCATTGTTCGTACGCTCTCTACCTCCAAGCGCAACTACAGAGAGCTTAACGACGTTCTTCTCTCAAAATTTTCCTCTCAAACATGCTACTGTCGTCGTAGATCCCTCCACCAAAAAGTCCAAAGGGTATGGATTTGTTACCTTTGCCGACGCACAGGACGCACAGAGTGCCAAAGAAACTTTTAACCGATCAACATTCGATGGCCAGAAAATCAAGGTTGAACTTGCAGAGCCTCGACATCGTCAAGGAGGCGAGAATGGCTCTATTGATGCAACTACAAAGAAATCCAAACCAAGCCGGCAAAAGACCGAGTTCCAGCAGCCACCGAAACTTATCGTGCGAAATTTACCCTGGACAATCAAAGACCCAGATCAATTAGCGATCCTTTTTAGAAGCTACGGTAAGGTCAAGCATGCCACCTTGCCTAACAAGAAGCCCGGTCTTTCAGCTGGCTTCGGCTTCGTCGTTCTTCGGGGTAGAAAGAATGCTGAGAACGCTCTGAAAGGAGTGAATGGCAAACTAGTAGATGGACGAACGCTTGCTGTAGATTGGGCAGTAGAGAAGGAAGTTTGGGAGAATGCACAAAATGAAAGCCTAGAGCCCGAAGTTGAAGGCTCGGTATCAGATCAATCTGCCGAGCACCAAGACGCCGAAAGTTTGGAATCGGTAGACAGTAGCGATCTACAAGCTGAAGGAGAACTTCAGGATGACGTCAACGCAGCGGATAGCGAGGAAACTGATGGCAATTCCGACGAAGACCTTGGCGCTGAAGAACATCTGGTTCCCAAGAATTCAGATGGCAATTCGTTGACTGTTTTCGTCCGAAATCTCCCATTCACTTGTACGGATGAGACGCTCCAAGACCATTTTCGTCAATTTGGTGCCGTGAGATACGCGAGAGTAGTCCTTGATTCTGCGACTGAAAGATCCAAAGGCACTGGATTCGTTTGTTTCTTCAAACCAGAAGATGCAGACTCTTGTCTCCGAGAAGCACCACAACATCAGCCTCCCGTGGGCTTACCAGATAAAGTTGGGAACACGACCCTAACAGGGAAATCTCTGCTTGAAGATACAAGCAAGGACCTCTCCGGGCGCTATACATTTGACGGAAGAGTTGTTCAAGTGTCTCGAGCAGTAGACCGAAAGGAAGCTACGCGTCTTACCTATGCCGGCAACAACCTACGTGATGAACGAGACAAAGACAAGCGACGGCTCTACCTTCTCTCCGAGGGCACAGTGCCAACCGATAGCCCTCTATACGATGTGCTCTCTGCAACAGAGATTAGGATGCGAGAAGACAGCGCGAGGCAGCGGCAGTCACTTATCAGAAGCAATCCAACTCTTCATCTTAGCTTGACCCGATTGTCAGTTCGGAATTTGCCACGAAACATCACGGCTAAAGATCTCAAAGCTCTGGCTCGAGAAGCGGTCGTCAACTTCGCGAAAGACGTCAAAAGCGGGGTGCGGAGACAGCTGTCGAAAGAAGAGACCTCACGAGGTGGTCAGGAAGTGAGAGAAGCAGAGAAGGCTCGCAAAGCAAAAGGAAAGGGAATTGTCAAGCAGGCAAAAGTCGTCTATGAAGGCCGAGAGGGAGGAAAGGTAGTGGAGGAAAGTGGAGCGGGGCGGAGTAGAGGATATGGTTTCATCGAGTACTCTTCGCATCGGTGGGCTTTAATGGGACTCCGATGGTTGAATGGGCATGCCGTGAATCCATCGAAGGGCACAGCTACAGGAATGGATGTCCAGGAAAGGAAGAAACGAATGATAGTAGAGTTCGCCATCGAAAATGCTCAGGTGGTAGGAAGACGACATGAGAGGGAAGCCAAAGCCAGAGAAAGGTCGAAGCTTATCTCCGAGAAACGTGAGAGGGGTGAGACAACAACACCGAACCCAAAGACATTGAGTAGAGATCAAGTGATGGCAAGAACGAGGAAAGGGGGAAAAAGAAAACGAGCGCCTATCTCAGACGTTCCCGATAAGCCAAATGCGACGGCGACGCAGGCATCCACCAACGAAGCAGACAAGGCCAGCAAGCGACAGCAAATCATTGGGAGGAAGCGAATGATGAGAAGATCGAGGAACAAGCCTACTGGGTGAATCACGTTGAGCATTCTCAATCGTTTCAACTATCGATCTCGTAGCTCCAGTAAATCTGGGTACGGAGCCGGCAGCACGACTGCCATTGCTATGAATCTTGCTTCGGGTGCAACATGTCCTTCAGCTGTCAATGCACGTCGCCCAAAACAGCGACCTTTGATCATGCAGGTTGCTGATCTTCCTGTCATCTTCGCGCTTCCCCGGCTCGTCCTTGCAGACAACGCATCACGATATCGATGCCCAGTCCTACACGTGGTCAATAGATATTGGACTCAACAGTCGGCCAGTGCTAGCAAAATAAGCTTAAGTGATTGAGACTACTTGCTTTGTTCCACGATCTCTATCTTGCCCAATGTAAAAGTGTTTTTCTTCCTTCCTGATTTAGTGGTGCGTGGCAATCGTCAAGCAGTCATGATCAATTTCATCGGCTAAAGGATCTCAATGACTGGGAATCAAGCCAGTTACACAAACAATGTATTTCCCATGTCGATGTTTCTCCAAGGCCCGCAATGAGCGTTCTGCAGATAGTCACTTTGCTACGCCAGTGTACGATTACATGCCAGCTCATCCATATCGCTAGAGGGCATTCAAAGCGCTTCACGTAACGTGTCTCCGGCAGCCTGTGAGGTCGGGGTCCAGCAAAACAAGATAAGTTCGTGTCAAGGTACTAAGCACCTCAATTACGCATGATCGAAGTATTGTCCCTCCCAATCTTCTTCACTATTGACTCATACCCTCTCCTCTGGTTTATATTTCTCTTCAAATACATTGTTGAGATTATCCATCACCCATCATTACACCCACATTGCGAGAATTCGCATCAGCCATCGTGCATTGATGGCCTGTTTCCTCATTCAAGGTTGATTCGAAGCAGACCTTCTGACGGGATGTGTGCGTCTTTTGATTCTCAATTATCGCTACTCCACCAATACCTCATTTCTAGAGTCTCCTTTGGCAGTTTAGAGAAAAACCGCCATTCACTCACAATCTGATCTCAGCATTCTTAGTCTCTTTCCTTTCACTACCCTGATGCGATGGATTGAAGTCAATTCAATCTCAAAGGCCAAACGCTAATTCGAAAATCCGAACCAGGCTACTTTGAACTCATCACCTACCGCTGCGGCCACCAGGTCTACCATCGCTTCGCCTACTGCCACATTGCACGGAACGACCCACTGCATCTGTGCGCCGGGGTGAAGCAGTTGAAGCGAGAGTGGACTCATCCGCGTGAGAGCTGCAGCGCCTGCGCCGGGAACAGCGGTTCGGCACCTCAGCGTCAGTGACTGGGCTGTGATGGCGAGACAGCTAGTGGGAGACTGTAAGGACGAAGAGCGGACAGAATGCGGTGGAGAGGGAAAGGATATCGGATAACCCCTATGCAATTGTGGAAGGAAAGGGAAGTCGCTCGGACGAGGCTCACGTCTTTGTTCACGTAACGCATGGTGACGCTATTTGATAACGATCATCGGAGCCCAAGGAGTAATGATACCTAAGTCAGCGTTTCGACTCTATCTGCTATTCCATGGTGGCACTCTATATTGTACAATATGCTCTTCGGACTCGAACCACTACACACATGTTACTCGCTTGCCAGGCGATGTAACCAGCCGAGAAACAAACATAAATCCAATGCTGCTTCCTCGCACGACAAGGCCTGTCATTGATAGCGTGAATCTCCATGTCCTTTAAAGTTACAGCGTCGGTCAAGACAGAATCAGATTATCCAGAGACGATTACGAGCTCCAATCCATGGTGCATGCGGCCGAGTGTAGAAGTGGGGGTAAAACGAAGGTCTCCGAGAAGGCTTGCGTGCAGTGCAGTTCCCATCCGAGGCTTAAAATACGAGCAACAATCTCGACTTGTAGAACGCCACGGAGGAGGAGAGGCTCGATGCCGCCCCAATCAGGCTGAATTTGGCGACTGGGCCGAATAGCCTTACCCCTCTCGTCCGATTTGCAGTATGCAATCTGCAATAACGATTCCTCCCTCAGCCTGATGCGAAGTCAAAGCGTGGGGCCTGACACCACCGTAACAGGGCGTTCCACCCACCGTTTCATATAGGCCCCACTGTCCATTTCATTGTTGTACCTTCCCCACTATATTATACCTTTTGCTGAAGAAGGTGAACCAATCCCTCAAGACGCCTTTCTCTTTGTCGGGCAAGTCCTCCCATTCGGGCCTGCACTCTTCGGGCTTGAGGGACGATTGCGCGAGGGCGCGTGAGGCGTCCTTGCCGGCGAAGACTGGGAACAAGATTGGGGGATCAGCTGCACAGTCCTGCTGCGAATGTCGGAGTCCCTCGGCATCCGATGTGCGAGCACGGTTCGCAATACGTACCATTGTATGAGTTGTTGGGGGCATATGCGGTGTTGCCGGATACGTCGAAGACAGTACCCATGATGGCCACGTACGTAGGGTGTGCAGAGTCGGTGCCTGGTGGAAGATGGATTGCAACCAAATTAGCCAGGCTTTCTCTTGCGTGAGGGCGTCCGGAATCAATTGGATCAGGTAATCGCACCATCGCATTTCGCTAAATCCTCGAGACTGATAGGATCATCTTTGGGGGGATCGAGCTTGGGAGGATCTTTGGGAGTGAAGGACTTGGGTTCTGAGGCGTGTTCATTGGCGGTGGCCATGATGGATTCCAGACAAGGTGAGATGAGAGCACGATCCTGTCGGACGCCGGATTGATGTGATGCAAGTGCAGCAATGTGGTAAAGTACAGTCAAACAAACACTCTCGACACTCTAGCGGAGGGGTTGAAGGAAGATGTTGCACCATCGAATCGCAAAGATTCCCTTATCAATTGAAGATGACGACTTGGCCAGGGCCCCACCTCAGCTAGCCATCCGAGCCCGCCATAAGGCTGCCCCTAAGGTACATATGATTACGGGCAGTGGCCAGCCGCGAGTCACCGCCCATCCTGCTTGAAACTGTGATATGTTGTCTCAGGCTGGGATACATCCTAGTAATCACCTCAAATCCTCTCCAATTCCCATCAGCTTGTTCTAGGCTTGACCGGCTTCTGGACCATGAGCGTTAAGAGCGAATGGACAACCTCGGATGCCGCGAGAACCGTCGTCTCGCCTGGGTTGTCGTAGATGGGTGCCACTTCAACGACGTCTGCGCCCACCACATTGATCCCCTCGAGGCCGTCTAGGATGGCGAGGAGCTCTCGTGTGGTCCATCCGCCGACTTCTGCCGTTCCGGTTGCTGGTGCAAAGGCAGGATCCAGCACCTGATGAAGTCAGCATCTTCTAATTGAGGCATGGAACCAAGTCTTATGATATACTCAGGGCAGTGTCCTGGGGACATGCATTGCTGTCACGGTCAAGGCGGAAACACGGGAAATTGAAATTCTATACTACTCACATCTATGTCCACCGAAATATAAACGTTAGTGTCTCCTACTCTTTCCTTCAATTTCTTGATCACGCCGTCTACTCCGATACGGTCAATGTCTCGCGCCTTGATGGTATCAAAGCCACAACGGATATCATTTCGCATGTCTCCTTTACGTCTCAACATTGGCGCTCTGATTCCTGCATGAATCGATGTATTTCGTATCAAACCTTCCTCGTGCGCAAGATGAAGGAACGTCCCTGCACATGCTTTCAGCCCCTGGAAAATGTCCTATTTGGTATGGGTCCATGGCTTACCATGATTGACACTCCTATGCTCTTCATATCTCAGCAAGTTGTCTCTTTACCACCTGAACTTAACAGGCCGGCTTCGACTTACATGTACTGCGTCAGGCCACCCCCTTGCCTCAAGATCAGCGTCACCAACATGTTTAGGTAGTTCAGGACTTGCCTAGCACTTTCGGATCCCAAGTATCTATGAAGATGTCAATATACACTCGACTAGAGCGAAACCTTACACACCTAGGTGAGAATCAAAATGGATTACAGAGACAGCTCCCCATCTCGAAGCGACAGATCGCAACGCGGGAAGGGTGGTTGTATGGTCTCCACCCAATGCTATGATACGAGGCGTGGAAGACTTCGCTTGAGTTTTGGCGCTCCGACCGGAGACCACCTTCAGCAATGTAAGTCAATTTTCCCAAATACATTCTTCCTCTATACAAGTTACACAGAAGCGTCATAGAAGCTTAGCGCTTGGACGTTTGTTCAATAGCCCAACATACCTTGTGAGCTTTCTCAAGCTGCTTAAGCGCGATGGTATTATCAAGGAACGTGAGAGGAGCGTCTCCGCAATCCAGGATTGTTGCCCAACTTGCGTACGAATTTTGACCTGGGAATGGGATACTGTTCAGTGTCTACTGGATGGGAGATATAAATTACATTCTCGCAAGCCGTACCCGTGTAAATGCTCCACCCCCAATCTGCAGACATGCGACGGGAACCCTGCCGAATGCCAGTAGGGCCAAAGCGAGCGCCTGGTCGGGCAGTCACCGCCTGTAGGACATTAGCTGCATCCATACTGCGTCATAGCATCCCATAGTATCAACTTCCATTCAGGAAGCACTTACCGTATCAAACGGACTGCCTAAAATGACAAGATCATACGCGTCCACTTCGCCGTCTGTGAAACAATTGACGTATGGCAGGTTCGCAAACGTCGTCAAACCATTGAACTGGCTGCCGGTGACAATGTCGATGTCATCATGTCCCAATAGCTGTTGCGGACCGTCCAAACCCAAGACTGGGGGGAAGATGATTTCTCGGGCAGAAACACAGTGTGCGAAGAGAACTGCCGATGCTGCGGGGAGAATCATGTTGGAGATCTGTATGTGGGATTTTGAGGAACCTTCATCATGGTAGACCATAGGTAGTCTAGGGTAGTATTTACGCTATATTACTTCAGAGTGGGGTGCGAAACCAATTATTCCATCATCTCACCCGACGGCCGTGCCGCCAAAGTTTTCATTCCTCAACGCCGCGGAGGGCATCTCGCTGTCACAGCGGGTTGTGCAAGGGTGCCACTCTTCGAGATTCTTACTCGCGTAGCATGCTATGGGTTGAAGCAAGCAAACTCAACCAAATCCTCCCCCAAATCCCCAATGCTGATGTCGGCAACGCCTCAGGCGGTATTTGACAATGCTTTGAGAGTCTGGTGTTGATCCAAAGACATCCATCATCACATTGGCGCTCAATATCTTCATCCGGACTAATCAACGCCTTTCCTCCCCAAAAGCTTGTGGAACGTCCCCGAAACGGGATAACGTGCATATCCGCGAATTATTCATACAGTGTAGAGCTCAGCGTGACTACCACGTAAGCAATCGCACCTTTCTCATCCTTGACTGGGGTCCAATGGGTGAAGAATTTGTCGTCGCCCCTCGAGCGCGCTAGTGATCGCAGGGTGAAGAGATTGATGCTTGCGGAGATGGCTTGACCACGTCTCAGGGCATCCTTGACTTTCGACTTGTATTCTCGGGGGAGCGATGCAGTGTGCTGGCCTAGGAATCTGAATATATCACTACCCACAAAGTCTTGGCTGTTCTTGTTCGTGATACCGAGTATGTCCACTATGCCTAGGGAATAGTGCTGGATGGTGAACTTGTCGTACTTGACGACCAGGTACTAGAAGAGGTCAGCGCTGTCCACAGACTCGTACTAGTAAGCTTGGGTTATTGAGGCGATTACCTTCGAGTAAGCCGTATAGAACACCTCCATCTGCGTCCTGAAGTTCATCTTTTCAATCTGCTTCAGCAATCCTTGCTCCATGCCATCCCCCCGAACTTCCACACGTTTTGTGCTCTGGGGAAGCTGATTGCTGCTATCTTTCCTGGTGAAACCGAAAAAGCTTCTCTTTGGTTTTGCATCTTGGAGGGATCTCGCCGCCTCCTGATCATCCTCTGGATCATCGGACATTGACAGGATCTTCAGAACATCGGTATTGCTACGGATGGTTGTCGAGCAATTAATTTGCCCACCGAGGAAGAAGGCCAGGTGGCCATTTGCATCATACAAAGGTGCTGCAGTGATGTCAGACCAAAAAGTTCGCAATGACACGGAATCCCACGACCACTCACCAACGTAGAGCAGATTCCAGAACGGTTCTCCACTCTTTTTGTAGTTGAGTAGAAGCTCAACGGTCTCCTCTCGGGCGTCAATTGACATCTTCAGTCGCCTTACAGCCGTTTTGTCCGTATAATTGCCCTGAAGAAATCGGCAGTTGCGTGGCACTACATCCGTTCTCGAGTATCCCGTTACGCTGACGAAGCCATCGGAGGCATATACTATTGGATTATCCGCCTTGCTGTGGTCCACTTGATTAGTCTCCATCATGTCATTGCCACTGAGAATTGTTGTACTTTGGATCCGTCAGACAAAAGCAATCTCCTAGCCCTTGATATCTCGTGCGATCGGTCGACAGAGCTTTTGATGCGCTGTTCGTCATCTGGTATTTCACAAACCGTGGGTATACCGCGGTCCGCAAGATGTTTTCCACGCCGTCTTGAGCTTCCGAGAAGATTGATTCCATTGAGGGCAGGGTGGTGCTGGTGTTCATCTTGATGTCTTGGTTTATTCGTTTTAGCAGGGTGGCGGATACACCGAGCTGCTTGGGCGCTTCAGTGGCAGTGTAGGAGTGGTGGATGTCGGCCATGATGGTCGCCAGTTCGTCCAGCAGCGCCGTGTAGCGGTCCACCTACAAGAACCACCGACGTGTCAGCACGACATCTTCTCTCCCATGTGACAGCCAGTCACCTTTTCCAGAAACTCCATGTTCTCGCCACACATGCGCGCCTGGCTGAACTTCAAGAGTCGGTGGGCAGTGGTAGGATTGTGCAGTACGATCTGGAACACCTCGGAACTGAAGAAGTCTGCCAGGCCATCGCCTCTCCTCTCCATTCCGCCATTGTTCATGGGGCCGGAGAAGGAGGCGGGCGGAGGAGTGTAGTCGCGTGACAGATCGTTGCCGTTGGTGAGGGAGTCATTGCGTTGTGCCAGCTGCAGCCGCTGCTCGCTGGGGGCGGTGTCGCCATTGGTGGCACGTTGACTTCCTTGGTTCCGGGCGGCCATCTCCTTCGTTACCAGCGACATTGTTCACGTGAGGATTGTGCGGTGAGAGAAGGCGTCACATGGCTCTGTGAGATGGCAGGCGCGAGGAGAGAGCGTCGCGACTGGGGTTTTTCCGCCGTGGTTCTAATTAAGTGTCGACGTTGGCCTCGTGGCCGGTGGGACTATGCGCAAGGGCTGCAGGTGCCGGAAGCATGTGGTCAGGACTAGAACTCAGGAGGTCCAATCTCGACAAGCTTCCGGCCGCACGCCATGATTTGGCCGCATGATTACATTATGATTGCCAGACCCAGGCCGGTAAATGTTGCGTCTGCCGGGGGGTTCGGGGGGTTGGACAGGGAGTCTGAATGTCAACATGCACCAATGAAAGTGAATTTTCCTTGTCCCTGCTGTGAAGGTCATCTAGATCTGGATCGAGATCGCAGACTGGGCTCCGTGCCACCCTAGGCAGTCTCAGATATCCTGGACCCTTGTCCCATCGGAGAGAAAGCGCCTCCTAGTCCCCGAGGATTCTGACGCGACCAAAAGGCATTGTGATGACCTTACGAAGGCAGGTGAGAGGAACATGGTGCTGGCAAGTCTCAGGCAATTGTTCGCCGCGACAAGTTTGCGACCGACAGTACATGTTGGTCTGTCTCGCGTCAACGGAGCTGTGCAAATACCATTGCCAGAGTTGTAGGGATTCTAGACTCCGTTATATATTCTGAGGGCTGTCTAGCTTATACGTTTAATGACGTCGTCTGTGCACTCGATACCCCGGCAGGATAGGTGCCCCCCACATGGACATCCAACAAGGTTGCGCACCCAGCTTGCGAGATTACGACTTTACGTGCTTTGCCATGCTTCCCTGCTCGACTTCCCGCCCATCGCTGATGGGGCTTCGTGAGCCCTGTCCCCATCTAGCGGCCCCACCCGTGGGACTTGCTCGTGGGAGAATTGGAGCTGCGAAGCGGCACGGAATGCGCCCCCGAAGCCCAGGGCGAGCGGACTAGGCAGTCCTAGCCCATCCCCAGGAACCCCGATGCACCCAAATGCAGATTACCTTCTGGACCCTTCCGGCACTTGTAGTTGTGCGTCACGATCCCATCAAATATGCTGCTCCTCGCACCCTCGAGCGTGGCCTTCACTCGGTCATCACTCTTTCCTCGACACGCACGCGCGCGTCTGGAATGACCGTCTGAGTTGCTGTCGCCACTTCAACCTTCCGCCCATCCGCAAGACTCGTCCAAACGTCCAGCGAGCGTGCTCTCCCCCACATCTCTGCATTAATATATTATCCGCACCCTGGACTCGGCCCCCACGTGCGATTGATGGGCCATCATCGAACACCACACCCGTCCAGATCCCATGGCCGACCGACGTGTTGAAGAGAATGTGAACGGGCCTGTGGAGACGCTGGAGCCGCTCTCGCCAGGAGTCGACTATGGCTTGAAAAACGACGATGGCTTTGACCCGGCCAAATACGACTTCTACAATCCCGCCTACCGCACCGCCGGCAAGGCCTTCGTCGTCCGTCTGGAGGAGTAAGTCGGCGACCGCAAGGTCGGCCTCGATGGTCTCGTGCCAAAGATGCTCACACCGTTGCAGGAAACACGCGGCAGCCTACACCAACTCACACGATTCCCGCCAGCCCCATTCGGATCCTTACGACGACGACAGCCCTTCTCCCTTGTCACCCATAGAAGAAATCGATGACGATTTCATCGTACCCGCTCCAAGACGCAGCTCAGATCCGGGGCAGTCCTCTTCCGCAGTCGCGGAAGAATTGAACCCGGATGACTTCAGTCTCGCTGAACCCGACCAGGAGAAAGAGGACATCAGTCCCCTCGAGCAGCGGTCCGAGCTCCTCTTCTCTCGACAGCACCTTCAATTGATTCTTGCCGATCTCAAATTATCTATAAAATTTACAGAATTTCTCCGCACATATCGACCAGATTCTGTTCCAATTCTTGCCTACTACCTGGACGTCGTAAAAGCATTGAAGACGGTCAAATATGCCGAGTCCATCATCAACGGCCTCGAACCGATACCTGGCCACGAATTCACAACAGGAGCCAATAGCGCAACAATGGCTTGGGTGTTGGAAGACAAAGCCGATCGAGCCTTGGATACCCTGGTCAAAGATGACTTACCGGCCTTTGTTGCATACGTATATGTGCGAACCGTCGATATAGCGTTGGTCGATCGCGTGACCGGGAAAGAGGATCCAAAGTCACGTGGTATTGCTGATGGTTTGGCTGAAGTCTTCGTACTGTCAGATCCTGCTCGACCGGACAATCCCATTGTATTCACCTCAGAAGGTATTCAATGCCTTCAGGTTGACCCCCTCTACTACAAGGGCTTACCTTTTGCAGAATTCCACAGAATGACAGGCTACCCCAGAAACGAGTTCCTGGGCCGCAATTGCCGCACCTTAGGAGGTCCAAGAACGAGTACCTTTGGGATCAGTCGATTCCGTGCATCTCTTGACGTGGAGCGCGAGCACTGCGAAGTGCTGCTGAATTAGTAAGAATCGCTTCCTACATCGTGAAGCTCTATTGCTAACGTGGCCTTACCATAAAGTCGCAAGGATGGCACTCCTTTCATTAATCTCATCATGTGCGTTCCTTTACGTGATCAGTCCGGCAAGGTCAGGTACTACCTCGGAGCTCAGCTTGACATTACTGATCTCGTCAACGATTCCACCGGTTTACCATCCCTGAAGAGGCTCGTGAAAAGGCATAGCGACCATCGGAACCTTGTAAAGAACAGCGATAATCCTATAGAGACTATTCAGAAGGACGAGTTTGAGCAGCTGAGCGAGACTTTCAATCCGCAAGAGCTCGAAAAGCTGATCAAGCTGCGACAACGGCAACAAAACGAGTCGGAAGAGAAGGTAATCTATAGAGATTCAGTAGAGCTGCGGGAAGAGCGTGAGTCACAACGAACACCATTACAAGACCTTGATAATACTTTCCAATTCAATGGCGAAGGTAGTGCTCCACCGCTTGGATACTACAAGACTGTGAGTGCCCTCCTTGTCTATCGATCTGCATTTAGACTAATTGTGCAGTATCTTCTGGTTCGGCCTGCGCCCTCTCTCCGGATTCTGTTTGCGTCACCCGATCTGCGGATGCCTGGGATCCTACAATCTCCCCTTCTGAACAGGATAGGAGGTAGCGCTCGAGTGCGTGATGATCTCGCCCACGCACTTGAAGTGGGCCGCAAGGTGACCGCAAAGGTACAATGGTTGTCAAAGACTGCTCCAAAGTCTCGAGCTCGATGGATCCATTGTACGCCTCTTCTTGGTGCCAATGATTCCATTGGCGTTTGGATGGTGATTCTTGTCGATGACGAAGATGAGGCAGAAAGCGAGCCAGAACAACAAGTAGATAATTTGAGCAGTAGTGATCGACTAGGCTCTACTTATACTGCCGAAGCGATCCCCTGGGATACTGGCAGAGCGAACGCTAGTGGCACGGGTGTCTCGACCAGTATCTGGAGCGAAGGAGTTGACTCCAATCATCGTTCCGAAGAAACAACGAAGTCGACGCCCAGGAAGCCGTTGTTCCGTCAGCCTTCAGACATGGGGGAACCAATGCAGCCACCGTTCGCGGTTCGGCCTGGACCGAAAATTGCGGGGAAGGCTTATTCCTACACATCGACCAAGGATGGACAAGTTGCTGCTGACCCCAGAGGTTCTATCAGTGGCGATTGGAGTAGGCCAAATAGTTCGAGCAGCAGCACCGTAACACCGATTCAAACTTCCATGCAGCCAAAGGTCAGGATTGCTGGACGGCAAAGTATGGATGGCGACAATGCAAGAAAACCACCGGTCAATATGCCCTACAGGCCAAGCGTTGATGAAAGAGAAGAAGGCACAGTGCCCGTACGGCGAACGTACAAATCATTATCACCATACGGTATCTTATTCGAAGATTGAACCGTACTCTCTTAAGACGAGGTCCAAAATTTCACTTCTTTTATACGAATCTACAGCATGCGTGATACAGCAATTCGAACCTGATACCCATTTATATCAAATCGCTGCTTACCGACTTCTTCCAATCAAGAAGAGAAAACTGTCACCTACGTGGAACGCGAATAGATACCCTCACTAGTGGAGAAATCACATTTACAGTCTAGCATATCAAGCTGGGTACTCCTTAAATCAGCAGAACTGTCCCACGAGGTGTATACTCCAGTATGCTCACAATTACCGGAGACTTACAGCATCAATTTGAACGATGGAACTAGAATACTCAGAATTATGGCAATCTTACAACTCAATATGTAAGGCCTGGATGGTGTTCTAGGGTTTTCGAATTGTATTCACAATATCCAGGACTCTTCGCTTCCGCTTCGATTGGGCAATGTTGGTGCTATTACCCGCATCAGGCAAACTTACAGAGCCCATCCCATTTCCGTGCTGCAGACTTGCCACATTGCTACTACTAGGGTTCTCCCACCAGGGTATGCGATGCCCTCTCGGTTCCATTTTCAACTCTTGCCGCAAAAATCGATTCGCACGCTGGAGCAGATCATTTCTCGAAGGACTCTGCGCAGGCGCTTTGGGGATTGCTGCAAACTCCGCCTGAGCAAGGATATGCGGAATGGTTGGATCGTAGTTTCCGGGTGACAGCCAGTCAGAGACTACGCCAGTGAGGGCTACTGTGATGAAAGAGGTGTAGGTCGCTAAAAGTAGGTCGTGAGTTGAGTTTACAAACGATGCTTGCGTCAGGGCAAGCGAATTATAGGAAGTGGGTGGGTACTTACGGTAGTAATCATTCAAGTCTGTCTCTGCATTCACGACCCAGTTCTTTATGGCGGACATGTCTGCGGTGATGAAGCCTCCAAAATGATCCGTACCTTCGATACATTTACCCTTCACCCGCTTTGCCAAGTCGCGGACCTCATCAGGAATGAGCTCTATGGACGGAGGATTACGGGGTCCTGCCACCTCCACCTGAATCATACAGCCGCCTGGTGTAGGTCAGTGAATTCCGGGAAATCTATCGAGGACGCTGACCTGATTGGGCATAGAAAGGCAGGTGGTTTGCACCGCTGCCACCCCTAGTTGTGTAGTCTATACTTCCAGACCCCTCTGCGAGCTTCAACATTGCCTTGTCGCAGTCACGGCTATCCATCCTGACTCCATAATAGCTGTTGCAAACCCCTTCACCTCCCAGCTGAGCCATGAAAGAGCCGTTGTGAGCCTGAAGGGCCATCTCGAGATTCTCAATATTGAACGTGATGGGACCACTATGGATGCTTGAACAGCAGCACGAGAAACCTCCTGGGCTCATTTCTCTGAGATGACCATGTGACGGGTCGGGTAGGCACAAGGTTGGAGGCTCTGACTGCGCGTGCGGGACCCCAGCTTTCGCGAAAGTATGGAAACAGCGCAACTTTCTGAGTGGGCTCTTGACTGTGAAACCTCTTTGGCGATATCCACTTCTTCACGGGAGCACGCGACATACTTGGAAGTTCGGAGTTCGAACCCTATTCGCTCTATCTGTGTATCCATTGGATTTGACGGAGTCAGGTAGCCTCCACCAAGTTCTCCGCAGCCGTAGGTCTTGATGTCATCATGAGGCTGGAGGCTGTTGGGTCATATGCTGGCGGACTGCCGCGCCAGACTTAGTCAACCCGTTTTGGTATCCTGAGGTGGCGAATCAGATGGAGGAACAGATAAGACGACAGATGATTCAATACGGGCTGATGAAACTAGTGAGTGGGAGAAGAAAGGAAATGATGCTTGGTGAATTTCGTGGTATTCTTAATGGACGTGTGGCTTCACATGTATAGACCGACATAGCCCAAAAGCTCCCCAGTCTACAAGGAAAGAGAAGCGCTGGTTTTGTCACGAGACAGTCGCGATCACCTAAGCTGTCATTCGACCGTGGGCTTTCAAGGAGGCCATCAGAGATCAACCGCAGTCCTGCTACCGATTCCGTATTCGATACAAAAGGCTTCGTGCCAATTGGTCGGAACGATGTAAAGAAGTTAGCTATTCATGCCCGAAGAGACAACTGACGCGAGATTGCTTCTCTAATCCAAATCTACCCAGAGGTCGAGGGTGCGTGGCACGGATAGCGTGATACTGTCTTAGTTCTAGGGCTCAGGAATCCTTTGGATGGGGGTTGCTGAATAGAACTTGAGGGTAAGAGCCCGCTACCTTGTCGTTACTACATTCAGAGAACCTTACGCGCTTAGATTGGTCGTATCCCACCCATATCGAACTCACCGAGCAACACTAATTTCCAGATGACAGACACGCAGGCTACTCATCAAAGGACTGTATTTTGTATGGACATCATCAGATGATCAACAGAGGAATACGTCCCTTGTAAACAACCTCGATAAGAAAAGCATCATTGCCTGCACGTGAACCACAGAGTATGTTCCAGAATTTCGAAGGCATAACGAATACTCCACGGTCTCTATTCATTGTCATTCCTGAGAATCTCATAAAGCGCTCTAGCCTTCGGCCTACTCTAGAGTGACTGAAAGTCCGACCATACGTCGGGAAATGTCAAGAACATTTTGCTTGAAGTGGTCTGAGCTTCATTCGTTCTCAAATCGTTCATGTTCTCAATCAAATGGTCGCTAACCTAACGTCCTGCACCAAGCTTTTTGTACTTCATCCTCAGATGAGCAACCCAACCAGCCCGCCTACCACGAGCGCGCCTCGAATAGGCACGCCAGTTGCCACAGCATTCCCACTTTGGCTCGATGTGCCCGCTGTACTAGCAGATGAGGCCTCGCTGCTTGCACTCGTACTGCTCCCACTAGCACTGCTACCACTGACACTGCTCGTAGTCTGCGGACTGGAAGCGGATGACGACCCTGACCCAGAACCAGCAGCAGCGGTAATTAGGCTAGCTACGCTATTGCTTCCCGCTGGAGTCGCAGTGGCAAGGAAGGAGTTCCCATTCGAAATGGCGGTAGAGGCAACGCTATCTCCATTGGAAACGGCGGTAGAGGCGACATTTTCTCCATTGGAAAAGGCGCTGGAGGCGATGGTGGCTCCGTCGTTGGTGACGGTGCCGAGAAACGAGGCCCCACTTTGAGTGACGGTGTTGAGAAAAGAATTCCCGCTTAGAACGGCATTGGAGGCTATTGGATCCGAGGGCAGATTTTGGGCAAGGAGAGGAGTCGCCAGCGATGCGATGAGGAGAATGGAGGTTCGACCGTGCATGATTAAAGATCGTCCAAGTTTTAGGATAAGAGGTTGATGGCAAGAGTTAGGATTCGCAATTGGTTATTCAGCGGACGGTCATGAAAATGTGCATGAGAAGGAAGGATTGGAAGCGTGGGACGCATGGCTGATTTATTTACACCTCCGAATGCTTGCGTAGTTGGCTGCGCCTCGCTTCCCTTAAGCTGCGCAGGATGACGGATAAGGATGAGCTCAGGCAGCATTGAAGCCAGCTGAAACGTCCCTCTGGGGTCCGAGCATTTGCCCCGACGGTGTAACGCCAACATCTCGCTCGAAGATTTGGTGTCAGCATGTCCCGAAGGATCGTTTAAAATTCCCCTTTCAGAGTAGCGCCAGTGACCAATGTACCAGAATAGCAGCCGAGCCTCTCCATCTGGACCAGCTGTGTGCAGATCAGGATGCGTAAGTTAGCCACGAGACCGGGCTAGATGTGATAGTTTTGTCGAGGCTACGATCAATAAAATACCTAGTATTATTAGAGGAGTGACGAGCTCCGTAGAAAGCAGTTGCAGTCATAAGTAACCCAGCACTAATTATATGGCAAATTTTACCTTAGTACCTTAGACGTGTATACTAAGCCCGCTAAAATTTAGCGCCCGTCGCTAAACCTATTCTAGTTAGCTTTTCCGAGGATAACTCCGTATCTAGCTTATAGTACGTCTAAGCGTAAAACCTTATATTTTTACTAGATAATCGTTATTTTAGTACGCCCCCGTATAAAATTTTAACTTAACGCTAAAAAATATTAATATTACTCTTTAAGACGCGACTATTAACGCTTTATATATATTTACGATACTTTTAGTATTAAGGCTAGGACTTAGTCTTAAGGGTCTCTTCCCGGAGATAGCGACTACGACGGGTCTTAAGGCCTATATAGCGAGAGAACGTATATAACGCGAGACGAGCGAGATAATTATATAAATATAACTATAGAGAGAGCTAGGTAATAGGGTAAGGGTAGAAAAGGTAGAGTAGGGAGGACTAACTATAGGTACGGGGGACGTAGCGCGCGACCCCCTAAAGAAACTACCTCTACCGATATTATTAGAAACTTTAAAAGAACTTATAGAGACTAAAGAAATAAGGGAGAATATAAAGAATAGTAAGGGACGCGTAGATACGCGCGTTAGAGGTATTAAAGAGGCGACGAAAAGAGTATTAAGAGCGGTATAAGAGACGCTAAGAGATAGCTTAATAGACGAGAGCTAGAATAGCCTAAAGATAAATCTTAACTATATTAAGGTATTACTTAATATCCTCGACGACCGAAGAATTAAAGTAGAGGCCTAAAGAGGACCGCCGTACCTATAGATAAAGGAAAACCTAAGGAGCTAGGCCTAGATAGTAGCGAGGGGAAGCCTATCCCCTCGCTAGCCTATACGGCCCTAGCTTCGTAGGTAGCGATAGGGCTATAGTCTCTACCTTACCCGTGTAACCTACGTTATACGTATACGCTATCTTAGCGCTAGCGAACGACCTTCCTTATAGGGGTTAGCGCTATAACGTACGGAGTAGGCCTAGAGCCTTAGCGCCCGTATATCTACTAGGTACTCCCCCTAGTTTCTAAAGTTCCTTAGAGATTAGTTCTACTACTAAATAATATATATTATTACGTCTACTTAACGCTAACGCCGTAATATTACGTCTTTTATTATTAGGCTAGCTATCTACTAGCTATCCCCCTAATAGTTCTAATCTCTCTACCTTTAAAAGGAAAAGGCCCGGTATCGCTACTATATCGCGTTTACCTCGTAATCGTATTAACGAGTTACCCGATAATACGTAACCTAAGCGCCGCGATAGCGCCGCCTCGTTTAAGAGGTTCTCTTCCGTAGGGGCCGTAACCCTAAGAGACGACGGTATAGAAGAGCGTCTTCTAGCCGCTTAAGAGGAGAATCGTCGCCTAGAATAATAACGCGAGCTAGCGGAGTTAATAATCCGTAATAAAATACTTCGTAACCCCGGAGCGCTAGCTAATCCTCCCGTAACCGCCGTTATACCGGCGGAGCTAAAACCCTTAAGGTATATATTACGACTTAAAAGGATAAAGCCGTATAAGGGGTAAAGCGAGGGAGAGTATATACGCTAGTTCCGCGACGTCGAAATTAAGTTTCTTATAAGCGCCGAGTACTTTACTACTAATAAGGCTCGGATCGCTTATTATATAGACTCCTTAGAGGGAGACCCTAACGCTTAATAGTACTCTAGGTATACTAACTATAGCTTAGAAAGAGTTACGTTTAAGTTTTTTAGGAAGTTTTTACTAGATCTAGTTACTAATCCGGCGAGCCGCCGGCTCCTCGCCTACGAAAGGTGGGAGGAATTAAAGTAATATTACGATTAGAAAGTCTCGGCCTTTAAGGCCTATTTAGAAGAATTAGAGTCCTAGCTTTATCTATTTATTAAGGAGTATAGGGCTAATATCTTCCTAGTAAAACTTCGACTAGAGCTTAAGAATAAAATTCTAAGTACCGGTAAAGTAGCGATAGATTATAAAGATATCTTCGCTTAAGCTATCTTACTAGAGAAAACTTTAGAGCGCGGGCGCTAAGGTAGCGGCTATACTCCTAGGAACCCTAAAGGGAAGAGTTCCTAG
>JAABUI010000312.1_pt1 | contig 48297 bp, 44 predicted proteins | sample 5559111 | NCBI WGS metagenome assembly JAABUI01 (sample SAMN10711870, study PRJNA513365) | rock metagenome | isolation source: Antarctica rocks | place: Antarctica: Victoria Land, Buttleship Promontory | reverse complement strand
AGCTGGCTACATATGTGTGTTCCTCAGCCGACGCTAGGCCCAATAGGGACTAGTCAAGGTGACGGAGCGAGGATAGGCCTGGTAAGGCTAGAAGGCTGAGCCTGGCAAGGCTAGGATCGTGACAACAATGAACTTCTCTTTCTGATCTTTCATTTCATAGTTTTTATAAATTCTGTCTTAATTTCTTTCATGTCTTTTTGAATTATCTCATTAAACTTAAGAAAACTATTCTCTTGAACTAAAGTCTCATCATTTAGAACTAGTTCTTTATTCGCGATTCAACTTTCATTCTTAACAATCTTCAAGTCTGATTTCTCAGTTTCATGCAGTTGATATCATTCAACAGCAATGACTGTTACGAGCGTACCAAGGCTGAACAAGGCTGAAGCTCTAATCAATTCGCAGTGAACGCTAGCGAGTTCTCTGCGTAATGATTAGGGCTAATCAGCGAGCTAGTCAGGTTTGGCCCAGATATGACTCAGATATGGTTCAACATTCTTTTTCTTCCCCAACATTCTTTTCTTTCACCAACATCTTGTTCACCTACATCACATTCTTTTCGTGTCACAAACACATCTTTTTCGGGCCTAGCGCAGCCTCTGAACATTACATAAATAGAAGCTTTTGTATCAACCTTCTTCTGTATTCTTAATATTCAGTTATAGCTATCTCTAAAGATCAAGCACTATCAACTCTGACCTTCATTGATTGTATCATCTAGACACGATTCTGACATTATATTAAGAATTCGTTAATCACACGATACTGATCTCATTACTCATTCAACATACTCGTCTAGACAGAACGAGTCTAAAGAAATTCATTTACCTGATGATCAATGATAATCGAAAGATAGAACAACACTAGAGAATTGAATAGAATCAACGACGAGGCTGTTTGAATTGCTAGACTACTTATCGCTCATTAAGTACGCAAAGTTCACTTGATTACGAGAATCACGATAAAGAACCTTCGTGAATTGCTCAAGAATCAAACCGATCGATAGATTCAACGATAAAGAACCTTCGTTGTTTGCTAGAGAATCAATTAAACCAATCAACAAACAAATCTCATCTTCTTTGTTGAAGATTAAACATCATTCTATACGTCTTTCTTCTTCAATCGTCGAGCATCGTCATTCGTTCGACCCTCTTTCAAAACAAACCTCATCATGTCTAGTCGTTCGTTCACTGAAGAGCGTTTCGAAGAATTTCGAAATCGTTTCTCTTAAACCTCTGATGCTGATTCATCGAAATCATGAACGAAATCATCAAGTGCTGCATCATTCATTCATGAAGATGACGAATCATTCGCTGAAACGATAATACCTCTCGTGTTCTACGAAATCTGAAAGGCTCGAAGCCTAGTCCTTGATGAAGAAACAGATCGACTCTACGAGTTAGATAAACAACAAGAAGACGAAATCAAAGAGTTGAAGGCTAGACTTCAAGCTAAAGAAAACACTCCTTCTGATTTCATCTACTCTGAGCGTTCTAGATCTCAAAAAATACCTGATCCTTCGCTGTTTACTGATGAAAAGAACTCTACTTGAAAGAACTGATACAGAAAAATTCAGGATAAACTAGAGATCAACGTCGACCTCTTTTCTAATGAACGAGTCAAATTGAACTATATACATTCTAGATTATTCGATGACGCAGCTGAGACCACTCAAGCTAGACGCGAACGTGACTGTGTCAATCTCTATAAGATCGTCGACGATCTTTTGAAAGATCTAGCTCAGTTGTTCGATGATTTGAATAAGAAAGTCAACTTTCGTAGAAAATACTACAACTTGGTTCAAGAATTCAAGAAATTCAGTGAATTCTATACTCAGTTTCAACGTCTATCTTTCTATCTAGACTATCACGAGAAGCAACTGATCGCTGATCTGAAAGATAAAATACATTCTCGTCTTCGATCCGTTTGAGTAGATCAACTAGTTCAACCTGATTCTCTAAAAGAAATTCGTTTCTACCTGATTCATTTGAATAATGATCAGCGAGTCATTCAAGAGATCAAGAACAAGATCAAACGCGTCAACGATCTTTCTAAGACTATCTTTCATAGAGCGACTGTTGTCACTCAATCAGTCGATCATTCGAAGTCTGATCAGCTAAAGCCGCGCGGCGCGATTTTAACTAGCGTCAAAGAAGCAGACATTCTAGTCGAAAGCTGTTTCATATGTCATAAATCAGGTCATAGCTCTAAAGAGTGCCTCGATCGATCTACTAGAATCAATGCAGTGAACAATGAATATGATCGCTCTGATTTCGATTCGAATTTCGATTCAAAAAACTAGTCATCTCTTCAAAAGTCATTGAAGAGATAGAGATTATATCTTTGTGTAAACTAGACGAAATTCTATCGAAAGAAAATTACTTTGAAAAGTCGTTTCTAATTGACGTTCATCTCATCTCTCAGAATCGATCTTTCAGCCTTCGTCTTCTAATAGACAGTGATTCAGTCATCTACACGATCATACATTCTAATCTAGTCGATAAAGTATGCGAGAAACTGGGAATTCAATCTATATCACTGGCAAAAGAGAAGCTAATAAGAGATTATGATGAAAAGATATCTAAGAAGATCATCACTCATAAAATTCTATTCAATCTCATCATCGAAAGTCATAAGAAATTGACTGTATCAATGCTGATAGCTGATATCAATCATCATGAAGTCATATTGAGTAAGCTCTGAATGAACAAAAACAAAATATTATTGAATATGCGAAACGACGTCATTGTTTTTTCGAATCAATTGAATACTTCTATTTCGGTTTTTTCGATTTCCCTCAATTCAAAGCACTCAAGTTGATTGCAGTCAACTTCGTCTTCTTCAATCACTCAGACTAAGATCTCTATGATGCTCAAACGACTCGTTCGAGAAGAGTCATTCTCGATTTGAAGCATAGACGCAGCTTCGTTCAAAACGCTGTTGAATCGTTCAAAGAAGAACAAGATCGAAGTCTTTGCTCTATTCATGACGAACATCAATAGGGAAATTGCGTACAATACTCAGAACGATTTGAACGCTCTAAACGTCTCTTCAATCGATGAAACGACTCAGAATTTGAAAGATATTAAAGCAAAGCTGTCATCGAAATATCATGAGTTTCTAGATGTTTTTGATCGAGCTCAATCGAATAAACTACCCTCTCATCGCTTCTACGACCATAAAATTGAGCTCATCAGTGATTCAACGCCCTCTCGCTATCGAGTCTATTGAATGTTCTCTGTCAAACTTCTGAAAGTAAAGAAGTACTTAAACGAGAATCTGTCGAAGAGATTCATCACTTCTAGTCAGGTTCCCTATTTCTTCCTCGTTCTATTCGCTCTCAAAGCAAATGAAGATCTTCGATTCTGCGTGAACTATCGAAAGCTAAATGTCATTTTCAAAAGAAATAGATATTCTCTATCGTTGATAGACGAGATCATTGATAAAATAGTGAGTTGCAAGCATCTGACTAGATTGAACATCATATCAGCGTTCAACAAACTTCGAATGCATCTCGATAGCGAGAATTACACCACTTTTATCACTGCTTTAGAAGCATATAAATACAAGATGCTATCATTCGAACTGACTAACGAATCGACCTTCTTTCAGCAATATATGAATGACATTCTATGAGACTTTCTGAACGACTTTTGCCAAGCCTATCTAGATGACATTCTCATCTATAGCAAAATGAGAAAGAAACATAGAAATCACGTCAAACTAGTATTGAGCCGACTACGCGAAGCTGAACTGCAGATAGATATTCGAAAGTGCGAATTCGATGTAGAAGAGACTGTCTTTCTAGAAGTCATCGTATCAGAACTAGACCTTCGTATGAATCTCAACAAAGTGACAGTTATAGTCAGCTGAATCACTTCGACCAACCTAAAAGAAATTCAGAGCTTCGTGAAATTTGTTAACTTCTACCGCCGTTTCATTAAGAACTTCTCGAAGCTAGTCAAACCGTTCACTCAGCTGACTAGAAAGAACACGCCTTTTGTTTGAAACGAGATCTGTGTTCAAGTCTTTGACAATCTAAAGAAACAAGTCAGCTCGATCTCAGTACTTCGTCACTTCGACCTCAAACGACAAGCTATTCTGAAGATTGATGCTTCAAACTATGTAAAAGATGAAATACTATCTCAGTACGATGACGAGAGAGTTCTTCATTCGATGATCTTCTACAGTAAAAGCATGATTTTCGCTGAAATCAATTATCACATCTATGACAAGAAATTGCTAGTCATTATTCGATGCTTCGAACACTGACGACCCGAGCTGAAATGCACTGAACTACTCATTCAGATGTTCATCGATCATCAGACTTTGAAGATCTTCATGAAAAACAAACAGTTGAGTCGACGACAAGTCAACTATCTGAACATTCTATCGAAGTTCAACTTTCAAATCATCTTTAGATCAGGCAAAATGAACACTAAAGTCGATGCTTTAATCAAAATGCTTCTAGCGAACGTCTCTGAATCAGCTCAGCGTCTTGAAGATCGTTTTCAGACTATTCTGACTCTCGATAAAGTCGATGTTCTATCTATTGAATCGAAAGCAAATCTCTATCAACGAGTACAAATGATCAATCAAACAGATGAGCTCTGCAGCGAATATAGGCAAGCTATGAATGAAAACAAGCTCAAATTTCATACCACTAAACTGAAGAACTGCAAAATCATTGACGACGTTCTATTTAGAAAAGATCTACTGTGAGTTTCTGAGAACATGCACACGAAATTACTACAAGAAGTGCATGATCAATCTTCAACCTCTCACCTCGGCAATAGACGAATCATCGATCTAGTTCAGCGTTTCTACTATTGATCAGGCCATCGAGCTACTATTCGACGATACATTCGAAACTGTCATGCTTGTCAGCGAAGCAAAGCTTCTAGAAATAGCATCAATGAACTTCATCATTCTCTTTCGATTTCACAGAAACGCTGAAAAGATATAGCTATGAACTTCATCACTGAACTATCTCTGTCAGAAGGCTATAACGTCATTTGCACAATCATATGTCGCCTCATCAAAGAACGTCACTATGTTTCCTGTCATTGAGAAGACGATGACATCTCAGTCGAAGAAACGATTTGAATCATGCTATGAAACGTCTATCGACTGCATGATCTATTCAGTTCTATTGTTTCGAACAGAGACTCTCAATTCATATCGACTATGTGAAAAAGTCTTTGCAAGCGACTGAGAATCACAGCTAGTCTATTCACAGTCTATCATCTCGAGATCAACGATCAATCGAAACGAGTCAATCAAGACGTCGAACGAGAACTTAGAATCTACTGCAATTACATGCAGAACGACTGAGTCAAATGAATATCTATGATGAAATTCAGTGACAATTTCAATATCTTCTCGATCACTTCAATGATTCTCTTCTACTTCAATAAAGAATTTCACTTTCGAATGAGTTTCAATTCAGATACGACTGACTACGAAACAACTTGTGAACGACTTGAAGCTAGAAAAGCAGACGATATTGTCATTCGAATGAAAGAACTACTGAACTTCGATCATTAACAATTGAAAAAGATGAAGCTGATCATCGAAGTTCAGATCAATAAACATAGACGAAACATCATCTATGAAGTAGATGACTGAGTTTGACTATCTTTCAGAAACGTCAAGACAACGAGACTCTGCAAAGATTTGAAAGACAAACAGCTAGATCTCTATCAAATCACTGTCAAAGTGAGTATCTTCTATCATCTTCGTCTATCAGTCAGCATGAAGCATCTGCATTCGATGTTCAGCTCGAAGCTACTGCGACCGTATTCAGAAGACTCTCTATCAGAACAGCATTCAGAATCACTCAGACTCATCACTATCGAAGATGATGAACATTGAGAGATAGACGATATATTGAACTTCAGACGCTATCGAGGCCGAATACAGTACAAAGTCAAATGAACAGATCTAGATAGAAACGACGAATGATACTATGCCGATAAAGAAGAATTCGATGGCTCAGAGAAAGTTTTGAACGAATTTCATAAGCTATATTCAAACAAATCGCGCTAAAATATCGGAATAACTATCAACAAAAGCGAGCAAATGAACTACATTCATGCGAACATGAATTTTCGAAGGGAGAAGTAATGTTACGAGCGTATCAAGGCTGAACAAGGCTGAAGCCCTAATCAATTTGCAGTGAACGCTAGCGAGTTCCCTGCGTAATGATTAGGGCTAATCAGCGAGCTAGTCAGGTTTGGCCCAGATATGGCTCAGATATGACCCAACACTCTTTTCCTTCCCCAACACTCTTTTCTTTCACCAACATCTTGTTCATCTACATCACATTCTTTCCGTGTCACAAACACATTCCTTTCGAGCCTAGCGCAGTCTCTGAACATTACATAAATAGAAGCTTTTGTATCAATCTTCTTCTGTATTCTTAATATTCAGTTATAACTATCTCTAAAGATCAAGCACTATCAATTCTGACCTTCATTGATTGTATCATCTAGGCACGGTTCTGACACTGTGTTACAATCTGAATCAGACATTAAATTCTTCTGAATTTTCTTGATCGTGACAACGTCACTTTGAGTCAAAACTGCAACAAATAGATCTGAGATTAAGTCGTTTCACAAAGAATTAAGTTCAGACATGTTGATTTGATCTTTGAGATACAGTATGTATCTTAAGCTCTGACGAATTTCTGAGATGATCTTCAAGAAGTACTTAGTCTGAGTTTCTTAAAGTTCATTCATTAAGCTTTTTTAGCAAAATTGACTAAATATTAATACATGATGCTGAGTATGTTTTTGTAGCTGTAGAATAGCGAAAATGTGATTGTTTGATGAAAGAAAGATTGAGATAAATGAGATAAATGAAATATGTAAAGATGAATCTGATGATGATGATGATCTTTAAAGTTCATGTATATGAGATATGTTTGAGATGAGTTCAATAGTAATGATGATTCATATGTGAAATGTGTTTGAATGTGAATTTGATAAATGAACTAGCGTTAAAAGCAAAGCAAAACAAACAATCATTCAGACAAGAAAGAAATCATCTTAGCTGATTTCTTTCTTGATCTTTTTATGCTCTGACTATCTGAATACGATCTTCTTGCATCTTTAGCTAAATGTTCTGTACGAGATACAAATTGTTTAAAATTATTTTCATGAAAAGCTTTTTGAATCTTTCTTTCATTGATTTGTCTAAGAACGAAGAACTTTTCATGAGTCTTCTCATGATTCTGAATTCTGAATGAATCTCTTCATCTAAACTGCAGCTTACTCATGCTCTTCTGATGCAACATGATCAAGTCTTGAAGCTGATGATATACAGAACTAACGCTTCAATCATACTTATAAATCATATCTTCTTGTTGTTTCTGTGATAATGCTCTTACATAGTCATGAAAGTTTGATTTAAATCGTATGTATCTTTTTATCTTCTTAATATGAAAGATAGACAGACAGAACTCAGTTACTCAGTTGAAGATATCTCGTTCAGATAGCGTCAATAAAGTAGAAGAAGTAGACGTAATCTTCTGAATTAAATCGATGATGATATTGATAGAAGACATTTCTAAATAGCTAATGATTTTGAAATTGATGAACTTTGTGACTCGATTCAGAGTCTGATCTCAATCAACATTTTCAAATGACTTTCTGAGCACATTCTCTAGTAACTTGTTGAATATCTTCATCATATCAATGCTCTTCGAGAAATCAGATGAGCTGTATAATATAAAGATGTCTTTGAAGTTCAAAAAGTTTCTGATCATAAAGTTGTCAAAATGCTGTCTTCGATTGCAATATATGATGTACAATCTTCAAAATCAGATGAATATCTTTTCTAAAGATTTAATGATATCAGATGCATTGACAGAAGATGTAGCAAAAGATACTACTTTCTTGCTGAAGTAACACATCACATTAAAGATGTACTTATTTTCTGTTTTTGTTGCAGTCAATGAATCTATGAAGTTCATATTTAAAAGCTGAAATGAGAAAGATATCTTTACAGAATTTAGTAATTACAATCTAGTTGCAGATTCATGATGAGCACATTTCAGATAATCAGCAATATACTTCTTAACATCTTCAGATTGATTGAATCAATAGCACAGTTCTTGTAGTCTTGCTAATGTGTCTGTTTTAACTCAATGATCAGCTTGATCATGTGCTTCTAATAGTAATGAACGTACTTTTGTCTTGAAAACACACAACAGATATTAATCTTTATAATGAATTCAAAAAACTTCGTCTATCACTTGATAGTTCATGAAACTTCTCATCACTTTAGCGAGAGAAACAGAAGTAAAGTCTGTAAGAAATTTGTAGATATTCTTGAATCATACAAAGTGCTTGTAAGTCTGTTCTCAGAAGACGTTTTCAGACGTAATAGTCATAATATTTAGATCAAAGATGAACATATCATTGATAGTGCTTTGTTCTATGATCTCTAGTCATTCATCTAGAGTAAGCTTTGTTAGAAGTTCTTCAAATCTCTCTTTTTCATCTCATTAAACTCAATGTGAGCTCTGTTTCATCAGCTTGATAATCATTTTCTGAATTTTTCTATTATTTAAACAATCATTTGAATTGAACAACGTTCTTGACAATTCATCTGCTACTTTATTTTGATGATCTGATATGTACACAATAAACACATTAAGTCGATGCAGCTTATTGACTTCATGTTCATATATTCTCTCATGAAGATCGAATTTTAGAAAATATGTAAGTAATTTGTGATCTGTATGAACAATCACTGAAATATATGAATGCTTGCGGAGATAATTGTACTTTTTTACAAAAGTAATGATTGCACATAGCTCTTTTTTATACACAGAGTACTTTCGTTGCAAGACGAATCATGAAAAGAAGTTGTATAAGATAAACACTTTCTTGAGCTTGTTGTTCTTTATATCAACATTAGAAAGTTCTTGTAATTGAGTAATGATTAAACTTGCAGCAAAATTGCTTGCATTCATGTAAAAATGAACTGATAGTGATAAGTTAATGTCACACATGCTTGTTTTAATAACGCATTTGATCTGCAATATTTTGAACAATAGCTGCTTCAACTGCTCTCACTTTCAGAGTAGTTTTTTTGTAAGTTGAGCAAGAAGATGAGATAGTTTCGCGAAATTCTTGACTCAGCAACGAGTTATGTTTACTACTTTGAGAAAGAATCTTACTTCAATTTGATCTTTAAAAGCTTTTCACTTTAAGATCTTCTTGATATGAGACTTCAGAATGTTGACAAAGTCTTTTATTCTATAAGTCACATTTAAAGTCTTGATTTCGCTGACAAATAGCTTGAGTTTCTTGAATGATAGCTGTAATAGAGCTCATTCAACTCGAGAAAAGAAATGTTGACTTAGAAAGTCGTATTGCTTCTTGAAACTTTTAAAATCATCAAAGAAGTTGTTCATGTAAAAGATCATGACAGATAGTTTCTCAAGACTATTAAAGTGCAGTAGTGATGATTTTCTATGTGACGAAGACAAAGCTTTAAACGCTCGATACATGAGTTTGATCAGTGTAAATTCTGCTGACTGCGAGCTCTGCTGCATACATGTTGACTGTAGTTGATCAATGTCAGATATCATAAAAGCAAAATAATGTTTATCATTCAAATGTAGAAATATCTTCAGATAAGCATGCTTTAGATTCGCAGAAAATAGATAACAATGTCGAGAATCAGCTAAATTGTCATGCATCTTGAAACTCAACTTCATATAGATATCAGAAAGTTTCTTCGTAACTCTATTATAGTCAAAGATGATTTTAGATTCGTCTTGAGAAGTGAGATTCTTCACTTTATTCATTATGACAGCTCAAGCATTTCATCAAGATAATTTATCATTGACAGTCTTTGTAGACTCATACATACGTTCTTCTATATCTTCTTGAATAATCTTATGAAGTCATTATTCAAAGTGTGTTGATCAGCGTTTCTGAATCAAATTGTTAGTGAGTTTAGTTTCTGATGCTATTCAAACTCAACGTACAATTAAATCGATGCAGAATAAATTGATGAGATCTGTGTTGTTTAGATGATGATAGTGATACAATAGACATAGCACTTTATGTATATTTTCTTCTGTAGAAATTAAAGAATTCAGCTCAAGTTTAACTTCTATAGTTCAAGTCTTCAATTTAGTCATAGAAATATTCATATTTATTTTCAAACGTTGAATTCGTCTATCAGAATATGAATTTATTCTTCTATGTGAATTCACTCGTATTCTCGAAGACGTATCGACAAAACTGAGAGTGTTTGATACATTGAACATATTGACGAAATATTCAGACTGATTCACGATAGAAGATATAATATCAAATGTAAAGTTAGAAATAATCAAGCAATTAATAGTAACTATTTTGCAGATCTGAGCAGACATCACTTTGATATTTGCTGAGTCAGATTTCACATCAAGCATACATTATTCTGATCTTTTAGAGTTTTGCTTAGAACTTACTGAAAAGATGACTTAAAATCTTCAACTTCGAATAAGTCATTCTTGCTATCAGAACTAGAAGAATTCTTTGAATTCAATTTCACATAGATTGCATTTGCTTTTGCTTTATCTGCAGCGAAAGCTGACTTGAAATACATGAGTAGATTATGTTTCTTACAAAAGACAAGTTTCAAATTTATAACTTCGCGAATTTTCTCTTCTTGCAATGAGTTCTCTATCAGAATCTTAAAGTTTCTCATAGCAATAATAACATTCACAGATCAGAATCAAGAAATATCTAGAATTAAACTTAAATAGTCTGATTCTCTTGAAAGAGTGACTAGTTCTGATGTCATGAAGCATTGAATGCTTCTTCAGACGTTTTTCACGTCTACATTCAATCAGATTCAGTGTTTCAGAAGCATTTCTCTATGATCAGCAGTACACATAGTTAAATCTTGAAATTTTATCTTCAAAAGAAAGTGCATATTCAGATCTAGTTGACGTATCAAATTAGTAAAAATGATGTTCATATCAGATTCTTGATTCACTTGTACATATGATTTCTCAAGACAAATCTCTGTTTCATCTGTTTTTTTAATGAAACAAGAAATTCAAAAGATCTTGTTCTTATCTATAATTGTACTGAGAAATCGCATGTGCTTCTCAGCTTCAATAGAAACTGTCGTAATAAAAACGTTAATAAATATAGTTCTCTGTATGACTTGAGAATTTTGCTGAACATTTGACTGAAATTTCAAGATAGTTTCAATAAATGAAAAAGTGATAGACTGAATTGATTCTTTAGATCTGAAGATAAATATATCAGAGAATGATTGAACAGATTGTGTAAACATAACAGACAATTATTAAGTTTGTTGTTCATACATAGAATTGAACATGTTCATGCTATTCTCAGAAATAAAGACTTGTTTGAGTTGTTTCATACATTTAGTCTTTGAAGCTCGTTTCTTTGTCACATATGTACAAAGACGTTTAAGTTTCTTGCATACTGCAAAGAACTAGATGATCAAGTTCATAAAGAAGATATTTACTTTGTTACGCTGTAGTATTTCTTGAATAGATATCAGAAAGTCGTATCTTCTCAAGATATCATTGAACATATTTATCAAAGATTGAGATTTCATCTTCTTATTTACACACTTTTGTTCTTTACAACGTGTACAATTTTCTGCAGTCTGAAACTGAAAAAGTAGCTGTTGTACTTTCGTCTGAGAATTAAGAATAGAAGATAAAGAAAGATTAACATGAGATTTCTTGTTAGATTTGAATTCTTCTTCATAGTTAATCTTGATCAGCTTAACTTCAGACGTATTATTCATATGTAAACTCTCAACGTCTAGTTTTATAAAGTAACTGCTAGCAGAATGTGAAAATGTATAGATGCTCATCACTGCATTAAAGCTTGCTGCTTTGCTAAAGTCTGCTATTGTGAAAGCAATGTCAAAAGACTGCACAGCATCATCATAGATCTCAAATTCATAGATAGTGAATGATATTGAAGAAACGTCTTCAAACACAATGCTTCGTAGATACAACTGTTTTCAGACTGATAAAACATCTTCTGTGCATTTCTTATTAATGTGATTCTTATATTCACATTTGACACATAAAAATTCATCTCTTGAACGAATGTAATTCTTGATGTCGTTGATATAAAGATTTTTGAAGAAGATACGATTCAACAAGTCTCTAGATTTAAATCATGATTGATTTGCTTTATTAGAATTTAATGACAATGATTTAGTTGAATATGCTTTGCTAGTAGAATAAATAGAACTAGATTGTTTAGTACGAGACTCTGATGAAGAATCTTCATGAAATGATCAATCGATAGAAGAATTCTTCTTAAAGAAGTGATATGATATCAACAAGACATTTATTTGAACTTTGAACATGTTCTTTTGAATCAGTTTCTTATAGAAGATCAACTTTTTTAACTTTACTTTCTCATTGAATAGCTTCTGAATCTTTAGATTCATTCATCTCACTTTCTCAACTAGATTATAAATAGATTTCAATGATTTATCTGTTGCAGTCATACTTCTTATGACTTTTCTCTGTATGATGTGATTCGATATTTTCTTTATGAACGCTCGTAGAATGATGTTCAGCATAGCTGATTTTAATAGTGTAAGAATAGTGAATGAGTTGAATGTTGATTTATCTTTTGCTTTTACATGTTGCATTAAGTTTGTGACTCGCTTATAGAAGATAATTAAAGCTTCATCAGAGCATTGTTGTAACTTGAATAGTTCTACATTGAATGATATGAAAGATATTTCAATTGCTTTAGAAGAAAATCTCTTGCATAGCAAGAACTTAAAACTAGTCAGATTCTGAGCTGTGAAATTCTTGATTGATAGCAGATGTATAGCATCTGAATAAAACTCTGCTCACTTGATAATGTTGTTCATAAGCAACATATTGAGTGAGTTTAAATAGATGATGAGATTGATGACTTCATTAATCTTATATTCTGAGAGTTTGTGTTCTAATTGTTTCAGTCAGTGAGCTGCGAAAACATGATCAATATCTGAAAAGATATTGCAGAAAGAAAAGATTAAATTGATCTGCTGATATGACATCTTAATCAGCATTTGCGAAACAAACATGTTGAGTGTGATTGATAGAAATGTAGATGCTTGAGATGAAAAAGAGCTATTTGAAAGAGATCAGAAACTAGAATATTGCTCAAACTCATTCAGATGATAATATTTATCTAGCTCACTGAGCAGATCTGTCAGAGTGTTTAGTAGAAGATCTGAACAACTAGATGAGACTTATTATCTTCTGATTTATTAGAAGGGAACGAGAAAGTAGAAAAATCTCTTCAGCGAGATCAGATGCGAGATAGAACAGTGACAATTGACACGAAATCGAACAGAAACAAATACTATCACTAACAAAACACTTTCTGAATGCAAGACTTCTTTCGAATCTCGTGCACGTTCATCAGAAGAACAACTCAGCACTAAAGACTCGATTCTAGAAGATAGCAAAGAAGTGGTATTGTCTAAGCTGAAGAGCTTTGAAACTAAATAGTAACTGGTGAAGGGGGGGGAAGCTGACTAATTGAGCCTTCACTTCACTCGAAAGAAACATTCGAGCTAAACCAGTCATCGAGGGAACAGCGATTCACAGGTAGGTAGGTAGATATTCTATTATGGCTCTCTATTATGGCTCCCTACCATGGCTTCCTACCAAATAGCCTTCATAGTTTCTCGTCATGACTTCCCTTCATAGCTCTCTACCATGTTTCCCTACCATAGCTTCCCTTCATGGCTCCCCTTTATAGCTCTCTATCAAACAGCCTCCATGTTTCCCTACCATAGCTCCCCTTCATGGCTCCCCTTCATGGCTTCCTACCAAACAGCCTTCATAGTTCCCCGTCATGGCTCCCCACCATAGCTTCCTACCATAGCCCCCTACCAAAGCTCCCTACCAAACGGCCTCCATGTTTCCCTTCATGTTCCCCTTCATGTTTCCCTTCATGTTTTCCTTTATGGCTTTCTACCAAAAAGGTAATGCAAAAAGATAATGCAAAGGCGAAAATCCGGAAAAATTTCTATATTTAGCCCTCTTGACATCATATTCGATTGCTTGACGAGTCGAGTCGAGTCAGCGAGTTCTGACCCGACTCGAGATCGATATCAAGTCGAATCAGAATGTAGATATGAAAACTCGACTCAACGATCAGTCTAGCTTTCATCAAGTTTGATTCTTGCGATCTTGAAATCTTTGCAGTATTTCTCTGTTCAAAGATCAACAAATTCACGTAGTTGATATGCTCAATGAAGCATCAAGTACGTAAAGTTTCAACGAATGCAAATATCTTGTATCAGTTTTCTAGATCTTTTGTCATTCTGCTCTTGAAAAGCTTTGAAGCGAATCAATCGCTGAGAAGAGTCGTTGACAGCTATCATCAGAGCACGAATCTAATTTCATGATTAATAAATGCATTACTTTTTTGCATTATCATTCGAAGCAATATTTTTTTGATCACAATAAATAATTCTCTGCTTGTTTCAATATCTTGCACTTGCTCATTCTTTAATTGAGCAATAACATTATCAGCTATTATCTTTGATTCAAGAGCTTGAATAAAATCTTGAGTTACAAGATTGATAATGTGAGTCAAGCAATTAATGAAATTCTGTGTTTTGTTTCATTGAAACTCATGATGACTTATGATCTTTTCAAGTTTCTCTTTCAAGATACTATTATTGCTTGCATTATCAATAACAACTTCAAAAAGCTTGTTCTTAATAGCATAGTTCTTCAGAATTTTCATTAGCTTCATCATCAATTGACACTCGATATGCTCAATATTGAAAGATGTAAATTCAATAAAATGTTCATGAAACTGAAATTCAACATCAATTCAGTATATCAACACTTTCAAGTACGTTACTCTTTGAGAACTAGATCATGCATTCAAAGCAATAAAGACACGTCGTGACTCTGTAAGATTCAATCTGATCTTATCATAAATCTTCTTATAGTGTGAGAGAATCATGATTATCATTTTTGTGCAATGTGCAATCTGCAGATCTGAACGAAGCATTTGTAGCAGCTTTCAAAATTGCTCGTTATCAATGATTCAAAAGAATAGATTCAAGTCAATAAAAATCTTGCATTATTGATCTTCTTAATTCTTTTGATTGAAGACAAAGATTAACTCAATATGACTTTTCTTCTAATAGTTTGTCAATTTTGCATTATCAATTTGCATTATCAAATATGACTTACTCATTCGAAAGTCAGTTCAATCTGTGATTACGAATGTTTGCATTTTCGCTCTGTCGCTGTGCAAAAGTCTGATTCAAGATGCTTTTTCATAGCAGACGTGCTAAAGCTATCAAAAGCTGTTGAATGATTCATAATTTTATGACAGATTGTGCATGAGATTTTAAACAATTCTTCAACAATCAAAGTGTTAGAAATCAGCATAGAGCGAGTCATATGAATGTAATGTAACGAGTATATAAATGCTAAGAAAGAAAAGTATCTAGAAGAGAAGAGTCGACTATCTATATGACTCAGAAGAACATAAGCTAATTCTGAATAGAGTTGACTTCGAAACAAGTCTATGCTCTAGCGACAAGCGATCGACGATAGCTCTCAGAATAATCATCAACATAGTCATCAACATAGTCATCAACATAGCTATCAACGAAGATGCGTAGCTAGAATCATAACATTATTCCTCTTCTTCAATGATTCATGTTCGCATGAATGTATTTTCTTAGTCTTGTGTAGAATCGAAATGCCTATTGTAGCAGACTCACTATGCGAGGTAGAAGTGTCATTGAAGCAGACTCACTAGTTGCACGCGAACGAGTCGACAGATCGATTCACTGATAGATAGAGCGATGTGAATAGATAGATCATCGCATTGACGAAAGATGTCATTGTAGCAGACTCACTAGTTGCATGTGAATGTATGATCAGGTTCATTGATGAGTAGAACGATGAGAAGATAGATTATTGCATTGACAGTGTCATTGAAGCAGACTCACTGATCGACTTGCTCATCGAAGAGATCGACTTTGAGCTCGTCATTGTAGCAGGCTCACTAGTTGCACGTGAATGTATAATCAGATTCACTGATGAATAGAGCGATGAGAGCGAGTAGATCATCACATTGACGATGTCATTGAAGCAGACTCACTGAGAGTTTGCTTCTCGAGATAGAGACTTCACGCAGTTCTATGACTGGTCTCGTTTGATTGTTCAACAAATTCGAAGAATCTCTTGCGAATCTGAATGAACGATTAATTCGCTGATCTTTGACCTAGTCGAATGATTTCAATCGTTTGTTTATACTCGCTGATCAGCGCACGAGTTCGAATCTTTTGTTTATTCTCGCTGAATTAGCTCACGAGAAGAGAAAGATGAGTGCTGCTGCACGAACGCAAGTCGCTAGACCAAAGTCGATAGAGGGTTGAAGAACTACTAGCAGAAGCATTCGAAGAGATCGATGCAGATTATTTCACTTCGTCTGTAACGAAGAAGCATTTATATAATGTTAGAAGCCAGCATAGAGCGAGTCATATGAGTGTAATGTAACGAGTATATAAATGCTAAGGAAGGAAAGTATCTAGAAGGGAAGGATCGACTATCTATATGACTCAGGAGAACATAAGCTAACCCTGAATAGGGTTGACTTCGAAACAAGCCTATGCTCTAGCGGCGAGCGATCGACGATAGCTCTCAGAATAGTCATCAACATAGTCATCAACATAGCCATCAACATAGCTATCAACGAAGGTGCGTAGCTAGAATCGTAACACAAAGTCAACTGTATAAAGTGATTTTATATATTGAATTGCTTATTGTCTTTGACTTTTTTGAATCAAAGTGAATTAACTATCTTTTTTTGAGTCTTGTTTTGAATACTCTTGACAACAGAGATTTGAGATTATCATCATAGAAAAGAGTCATCTGTATTCAAAGTTCATTGAACATACTCGCTATTCTCTTTTATCTTGAGCTGTGAGAAATTCTGATGAATTTTGTTCATTGCTTTTTGTTTAATCTTCTTCTTTTCAAAATGATGTGAAGAATTTATAGATCATTGAACTGAACTTGCAAAGTCTTCAGAATAAAGACTATTTGAAGATGAACTATGTGAAACGCTTTCATCAGACAGATTGAAAGTTGTCAACGAGCTAGACATTTTATAGAATAGTTTGTATTAACAACAGTAGTTGTTAATAGCTTGAAGATAGTATATAGACGATGTAATGAGTAATGCGAAAAGATAATGCAATATATAGACGATGCAATGAATAATGCGAAAAGATAATGCAAAGAACAAGCGAACATGTTGTTCTATGTTTCTATTCTTAGCGCTCTTGGCGTCAAGTTCGGGTTCTTGGCGAGTCGGGTCGAATTGATTCGATTCCTAGTCGGGTCGAGTCGCGTCGGGTTGAAAATATGAGCAACCCGACTCGGATCGGGTTGAAAATGTGGGCAACCCGACCCGATATCGGTTCGGGTCCAAAATGTCAACCCGAAACCCGACCCGACGGTCAGTCTAGGCAAGTTGTGCGAGCTGTCATCAAATTAACGCAGATCAACCTATCTTACAGGGGTTTGCACTCAGACGTGCCGCCCGTATGCTGCGAAGTCAGCAGGGCGCTAATCCGAAGGGGCTTAGCGACGTTGGCACGTCTGAGAACTGAGGCAACCCCATGATGCTCCCATGGCAATGATTATCAACTCCGTCCACATGGCAGTAATCCTCAGTACGACTCACGTCCAAATTCTACCATTGTCTCTTCACCCCTCTATCATGCTGGCAACATCCCAGTCCATCGACCCGTCTCATGCCCCTAAGATCGCAACGAGATCCCGACCCCATCAGCAATCCTTCAGCGTCTTAAAACCGCGAGATCGATGCTGAATCCTTTATACGGCTTGCAAGATTGGGAGCACGAACCTGCCATATAAGACGCATATCATGACATCGTAAGCGTAGAGCGAGAGAACGGGCTAAATAGACCTGAGAAGACGAGAGAACTATAGACCTGATCACGTGAGCGGATATCATGAAGCTAAATAGGAGAATGAATATCATAAAGCGAGATTTGGGAAGAGAAAGAGCGGTTCAGCATGCCCCTTATCTTACTGCAAAGAGCAATGTAGAGTAAGCGCGACATGACAATCAATATACATCATAGAAAAATGAACAACGTGAAATACCTCACTCGAATCGAATGTCAGAAACCTGCCAAGCACCGGAAACGAACCCGCATTCTGCAGACAGTACCGTGTTTCTTGCCAGCTATAACCGGGCCCCTTCTAATTAGAGAGCAAGAAAGAGCATAGGGGGCCCCAGTGGACCAAAGAGGATTTAGGGCGCAAGCAGTTCATATGAAAAGCCTCCCATTCGGGAAATTTCAAGGTAGATGGATGTTTTTATATAGAGCTCGAATTGAGGACTGCCGATTTTCATTCTCGAAAAGGGAGCATGGTCGCTGTTACCAAGGATCATGAAGGAGCGGTAAGTGAGTTGGGTAAAAAGAGTTGGATTGCTATGGTGAGGTGTGGGTGCGTTGGGGGGTCAAAGTGCGCCAGCTCGTTTCTTGACACCAACCTGGTAAAAGCTCAATCTCTTGACTCTCCGACTTCTGGGTATTCGTGCGTCTATCCGGTGACACTGATATTACTCAACGTACCACTCTACGTTGATTGTGTAATCGACTCTACGACACAAAGACAGATTCAAAATCTCATCTTACAGCTCACAATTCAATTGTACGGTACTCAATAAGTCGCAGCGGACAAGTCCTCATTTTCTCTACACCTATTGAGCAAGCATAGTATGCGTGATACCATTCTCGTTGCGTCGCGCAATATTGCACCGATCTTGCGCTATCTTAAAAGACCGTAGTACACATTTATATAGGTCAATTCCCTTTTGGAGCAAGATCGAGAGCCTATTTTTCCCAGCGGCCGCTCTGAAGAAGACTCAAGCCCCCCCGATCAATTTCGGATAAGAGCTGAGAATGTCTTCCTCGACTTATTCCACCTTCATCAATACGATGTGATAGTATGACGAAGCACTATGTTGCTGTTGCGTGTGCTTCCGGCCGTCAGCGGCCATTAATCTCTCAATTTCTGTAATTTGCTGTGAAATTTCCTATTCTGTATCGTTAACCATGTTTCTCCTCGTCTCGTCTTCCTCCGCCAGGAGCTCGCCGCATGTGTTGACCATTTCTCCTCCTTGTCCAGCCACTCGACATTAGCCTTTGACCCATTTTCAAAGACCACGTGATGCTTCATGTACCCGTTAGCCTTCTGCAATATATTCCTCGTAAAATATTCTCCCGTCGTGAAACCTTCACCACTGGACAGATCGTCTATTGTGTCACTGTCGAGGATCATCTTTTCTCCATCCTGGCTCGCCCAATCTGTAACCACAAGGAGAGTCTTCTGGTGTTTCTCCCCATCCCGCCTTATCTCAATAGCCGATTCTGATACAGCTGATGGAGGAGACGTTGATGGAGTCGGGTAGTATTGCTCTACCCAGACAGCTTCCATGCCCAGAAAGAGGTCGCCATTGCCTATACCCTGTGCGGCGTCCCTGAAGAAATACCGACACTGTTGCATCTGGATCTCGAGTCCCTTCTTGACATCTGGGTCGAGCCCTGGACTGAAAGAGAGTTCGTATAGTGGGCTCATGGCACCGAGCTCAAATTCGGTATACCGGGGTGTAATTGGATGATGTAGGGAGTGATGATAGAGTTTGAAGAGCTGTCAAGAAGTAAGGGTTCGATGGCGTTTAGAAACGGTCGGTAGTTGTACGCCATGAAGTGTTGCAGTTCCGCATGACTTCTCCAGGCTGCGTGTGCGTGTGAAATCAGTACTGTTGATATTTCTGATACATCGCGAGCGCCTTACTTGTTAGTAAATCCACGACCTCCTCGGAGTTGACCCTCGTGCCCCAATGCAGCTCGATCCAGCCTTGCGTCTGGGTGACATATTTCAGGGCGGAATTCCACAATTTACCGTCTGGTGAGACAGGGCCATTATAGGAGACGCTAGATCGGAAGGTAAGATATTGGAGGATGGTAGAGGCTCGCTGCATATCAAGTTGCTATATTCTTGCTGTAAGGTTGTAAGGAAGAATGAGTGAGAAGACGACGAAGCACTGATTGCGAAGAAAAATATGAATATATTATATTATTAAATCTCGTTATATTCTTTAACGACGATAACGAGATTTTATAACATGAACGCGATTAAATGTTAGTATGCTTTAATGTTTCAATTTAATATATGTAAAAATTAATTGAGTAATAAACATTGAAATAAACATGTAACAGCAAATAACAACTGAGCAGAATCAGTTTGTAGGTGGTTGAGGAGGTCATTTCGATGAAGTAAGTAGTAGATCGAGCAAATGGCTGAGCAGGTGAAGGGGTAGACCGGCTAAGAGCTCCTAGCAAAAGGTTCCTAGCTGACAGCCGGAATAGGATAATCGACTGGCTGAATGAACAGGTCGATCGATGACGGAAGGATGGGTGCTGCATCGCTAACAGTATGACTGCCTGTCAGGACGACGGTGGCTAGGATTTTGGCGTAGCGGAGGGCTAGGTGCTCGGTGGAGCTAGGTGCTGCAAGCAGCTGGCGGTCAAATATGTAGACTTGACATCTAAATCACCCGGTTGACGCTACCATTTTTTAGGGGAGCTTTGCGGCGACTGGGCCAAAAGGCTGAACCCGCTTGCTAGCTAGACAAACGGCTCCCAATTCCACATACCTTATATAGCTGTCCCATGACAGTAGCGGGATCTTACTAACCCGACTGAGAGGGCAAGCAGTATTCCGTAAGCCACCTTACCTAGGTATTCGTCGCTAGGGGTAGATGTCTGCATAAGGACTGGTCGAGGCTCGCAATACATCGCTACTCCGCTAGATTACTGAAGCTACTGTCATACCCAACCAACCGAGCTCGAAACTCTGCATCAGACAGATGTCACATGGGATCGTTCACGAGCCAACATCATGATAGTATACATACTGACCTGCCCTGGGTGAAGACTTAAAAATTGGCGTCAGTTTGAAAACGACGAAAGCCGTCCTGAACATCGAAACTCCCTTCCATCAAGCTGCGAGGGGCCCAACTCTGATCTGCTCTCGCTGCCTCATATTCGTAAATTGGTCGATCTTGTTGTTTGCCCGTTCCTCCGCTTTCTTCGTTGCCTCAAGCTTTTTAAACCATCCTCTAGCTCCGAACTTGATCTTCGTGATCAGATCAGTGGCCTTACCCTTGGTAATATCTTCGGCCGACAGTTGATTATCCATATCCCGCAATTTGTTTAGAAAAGCAATCTGTCCATACGTTGCTGGTTTTTTTCTCCAATCCTGTTTATGAGACACAAATATCCAAGGAAATCTCTTTGTAGCAAAGGTATCGGCAGCATGAACAGCATCGGATAACGTTGCTGCTTCCGCAAGCATTCGAGGGCGCATCAAGGCGTTTTTCTCACTTCCTTCGCTGTCAGGTATCTTATCGGTGAACCAAACACGAAACAGAGAATCTGGAGCCGCAGCGGGCTCAATCCTCAGGAAACTCCCATTCTGGCTGGATAGAATGTACCGGTCTGGCCCTACAAGAACCCAAGCAAGTGGGCTAATGCCTCTAATATGTCGTTCACCCGATGTATCGTCAATAAGGTCGTATACTGAGTCATAATCGGTGAAAGTGATCTTACTTCCTGGTCCAGTGGAAACTTCCGAATGGGTTGAAGAGCCATCTGCTGCACGCTGCTCGCGACGCTTCTCGAGCTCCTTACGTTCTCGGAGCAGATCGAGCTCTTCGACATTGGCCTCTTTAACTAGTTCCGCAGGATCAAGGCCGAAAAGGGTCGGCGTGGTGACAATTCCCGCTTCGAGTGAGGCTACCATATCAATGACATGGCAGTTGGATTTTCCAGGATGCAGACGCATGCCTCGACCAATCATTTGGATCAGCAAATTGCGTGACCTCGTGGGTCTCGCAAGTAAGACGCAGTCAATATTTGGGATGTCAGTACCTTCGGTAAAAACACCGCAATTGACAAGCACAGGAAACTCTTGGTTCTTGAAGGCGTCAAGCCTTTCGCTACGGACCTGTTTCAGAGTGTCGCCAGTGACAAATTGGGCTGGAATACCGTGTTTCCGAAACATAGCAGTGAGATCCGAGACATGTGCAAGATCGACACAGAAGGCAAGTGTAGACTTTCGACTGCTAGCTCGAGAGAGCCAGGCACGCACTGTGATATCATTTGTTTCGTTCGTGTTGACTGCTCTAGAAAGATGCCCCAGCGCGAAGTCGCCGCTAGCTGCTTTTTTCACCCCCGAAATATTTGCTTTCGATTGCACAGTAGTGAAGATGACATCTGAAAGCCATTTTTCGCCGATCATGTCCACATAGTCCCTTCGTCCGTTTAGCATAGCCACCGTAACAACGACTCTACTACGGGAACTTACTTGTGATAAACGATATGGTCGATTGCATCACTGAGCCTCAACCCGTCAAACCGAGATAGTGTAGCTGACACGCCAACTAGTGCCGGGCTGTTCTCGAAAGTGGCACTATCCACCAAGCCAAAATGTCGGAGCGTCTCCATGTAGCCTGGAGCGACTATATGATGTGCTTCGTCCACCAGTACGAGCTTGAAACTCTCCGGATTAAACTTCGATATCCGACCCTGGGAAGTGATGCTGCGAACTGATGCAATGGTAATGTCTGCTGCGCCTGAAGCGTGGAGGTTGCCCATTTCGATCTCGATGGACTTGGTTGGGTAGGCGTTGGAGCAGTGTCGAGCTGCTTGCTCCACAAGCTCGCGTCGATGCACAAGGATGAGGGTTTGATTAGCTCCATTTTTAGGAGATTGGATACGGTCAATAAGCTGAGTGAAAATGACCTGCTATCAGTTCAGCATAGTCCTATAGAATCGACCAGCCATCTTACAGTCTTGCCGCTACCAGTCGCCAATGATATCCCGAGTCTTTTATAACCTCTATTTAGATACGTAAGGACAGATTGAACGCACTCCTCTTGGTATTCTCGAAGTCGTACTACGGTACGATTGGCTGGCTCCGGAACTTGACTTGCAGTAGTACGAGGAGCTTCGGTGGCCAGCCAGCGTACAGATTTCGAACGTAGTATGGAGCGGTTAAAGCTGAAATACCTAGACAAGCTTCGAGAAGCTCGTTGCATGCCTCACTTCATGTTGGTTGAAGCAAAGGAGCTGCGTTGATGATGCGCGCCTGAACGTTAGCTTGACACTAGCAATATGTTGTCCACGTTAAATGACTACCTTAGAGTAGAATACCGTAATCGCACTAAAGGTATTTTCTTCAACATTGACTTGGACACACCGCACTTCTTCCGTACAAACAATTAGTAGCGTTTGAGTCATGCTGCGTAACGCAGTTGTTGCCTCGACCATTGCTTCCTGAAGCATCGAAAACTCTTTTTGAAAAATATGTCATGGAAGTTTACTTCAGATCGAGGGTATACTGTTGATGTTGCACCATAGGAGAGGCCCTTAAGCGTTTAGAGATGGCATCGAAAATGCAATGATTATTCTGATCAAGTACACTTTGTTATGGATGGAAACACAGTCGCATCGGTGTTACCAGAAGAAATTGGTGTGCCTAAGGTTAAGGGAGTAAATGACGCACACAGAGCAAACTCCATATCAAGTCAAGACGCTTCTCATGCCAGGTCAACTGATTCGGAGTCATCTTCGTTTGAACCTGACAAGAAAGGACGCTCTGAAGGATCCAAGAAGAAGCGCAAGACTGACGATGAAAGGACACCTAGATCTCGGTTAAAGCGTCTAAGAGGTTTCTACAACGACGACTATCGCTGCTTACTCAACGACACACTAGGTGAGATCGGAAAGGAGGCCGCTTCGGGCAAGCTTAAGGCTTTGAGGGGAAGCCAGATTGGTATCACAGTATGGAGTCGAAAAGAGAAAGAAATATTCTTTAGCGCCCTCGCTACAAAGAATAGAGGTGATATTTCAGGCATTGCTGCGATAGTTGGCTCTAAAAATGAGCTTGAAGTGCATGTCTACCTTCAGCTGCTCCAAAAAGCTATAATGGAACATCATCTCTACGATCGTCGCCAGCAGTTGTTAGGCCAATCTGACATACCTGGGGCTTTTGAAATAAGTAAAGATTGCTGCGATGCTCTCGATCTGGCTGCAGACGCTCTCGGTGTGCTACAGGAGAAGAAAGAGCAAGAGTTGGAGATGGAAAAGTACGGCGAGCTTGGATTGCTGAATGCAGGATATGCTCAGTGGGTAGAAGACCACTTATATGACGGTGAATATGATGAAAGTGAGAAACCACAGGTTTCATTTGCCGCTGAAATTTTGAATTTAAAATCCCACCTCACGCTATCAGCACGGCTTTTCATGAATTCAACTGACCCAGAGTATAACTGGCGTTCTTATTCAGACAGAGCTGGAAGCCCGTCTATTTTGCATACAGCTTTTGCGGATATCCAGAATATAGCAATCAGCGTCACAAGACGATTGATTCAGTCGTCGCTATTCTTTGCAATGTCAAGGTTGAGAGCTACCGGGTCGTCAAATTACATGCATCGGCAGCTCGTGAGACGTCGAGATGTCACCACCGCACTCAATGTTTTAGGCATGAAGCACGATGCTGGAAGTTATTGGGTTGGAGTTGCAAAAAGGTGTAAATTAGATGTCTATGAGGATCTTAAGCCCAAGACTGCTAAAGGCAAGAAACTAAGCTATGCAGAGGTTGAGAAGAGACTGGGTCAACCTTGCAAGTATAAAAATAGGAGTGATACCGCTACTCCACAAGAGAATGATCCTTCCTCTCCAGCTTCATTACATGAAAACGATCTATCAATGTCGGACTACCCGTCTGAAGGTAATACCAATATTACAGCCTCACCTTACGATTCCGACCTCTCCCTGGAAAGCCGTAAAAATCACGCTTCCACACAAAAGCGCTTAGAAAAAGCACAAGTTACGTACTCCGAAGCTCTCGATCTTCAAGCCAGTCAGTACGAAGAGAAACGCCTATGGCAATTGCTAGGGCAGGAACCTCCAGAAGATCACAAGCTTGAAGAGACAAAGCTGCCAAAGAAGCCGGGAGCTGAGCGCAGGAGCAAGGAAGATCTGGATGATTGGAGGTCTTGGGTAGACTACGTTGGGCAGTGGGAAGCTCATGACAAGCCCGTGTCTGCAAGCGATTTCGCTGCAAATCGAAGGATAGCTGGGGGTATGGAGCCTTTCTCTGCATCTGTGGAGCAAGTGTGGAGACCAAGACTGGCGGGTGTGAGCGATAATGATGATGATGGCATTCCTGACGACAAGGCGATGCTGGAGGTTGGAAATGGGAGCGACTTTTCCGACGATGCGCACGACATATTGCCGACGACCAACCTTGAGGACCATTATGGAGAACTAGCGGCTGGGCTCAAGGATCAAAATGATGGCTCTGATGAGAGCGGTGATTCTAATAGCAAGGATGAGCATGAGCATGAGGAAGCCGACGAAGACTAAGACAAATTTGACTTGGATTGGAAACTCGGAACCTGTGTCAGAGGCAGAAGACGAGGATTGCGCAACTTCCAGCACCAGAGAGCAGGAGAACCTCAATGCCAGCGATGGCGGTGTGGGTAGTTATGCTGAGAGCCATGTAGATGGCTCCACAGATGAATAGGCGTTGTCTGGTGGGGTCCGTTGAATTGAAGCCCTTCGCTCGTGAAATCTTGAGCGTACGTAGTTGAGCTTTCATTTTTGGCTTGTAGACAGCAAACGAAAAACACTGACTAAATGTAGAATACTTCTATCTAGAGAATCGATAGAACCCCTATTCTATCAAAACAAGCGATTGACTTGTTAAGTAGACTGGATGATTGATGCCCAGTATATCTTCCCAACACCTTGCGCACAGGGCACAGGCAATTACTAACGCCTCAAAGATAATACAGCCGCTCATTTAGCATTGACACCTCACATCTCATAATTCCTGTATCCAGCCACCCCAACACTCAGCGGCTGCACCCCATCCGTCCCCGTCTCCTGCACCTCCTGGAATCCAAACTTCTCTCCTCTCCCACTTGCCACCTCTTGCATCATCCTTTGCCCCTCTTCTCCACCTCTCAGACTTGCATCCTTGAACGCCTCTTGCATTTCTCCCATCCTCTTCCTAAACGCCAAACGATTCAGAAACAACTGCTGTCTCCCGCGCTCAAGCTCCCGTCGCTCAGCTTGCAGCACCGCTTCCATTTCCGAAAACTGCTGGAGCTTGAGCTCCAGTTTTTGGAGAGAGGTGTTTACGGCGCTCGAGACAAGGCGGGTCATTTCACGTTCTTCGTTTGAAGCAAGGGCAGCAGCGCGGGCGGCGGAGGCGGCCATGGCGACGGCGGGAAGGGAGGTAGTGCCGTCGCGTTTGTCATCTGGGATAGCGACTTGATTGTTGTCGTGAGGTTGGGGGCTCCCAGCGGTGTCGATGTCCATGGAGTCTTCTGTCTTCATCGCATCCTTATCTTTGTTCTTACTTCCCGGGTCTCCACCGACGCCGTTCTCAAGCCGGTTGCGAAGGCTTCTGCGCATTTCGTCGACAGAGCGGCCCGCCGCTGCTGCGGCAATACCGGGCTCGCTCATGCCGGCGAGAAAACCTACAACTGACATTACTGGGTTATCGGCTTGCGTGAAAGGCACTCGCCCCTGGTCTAGAGTTCCGTAGCTGACATTACCATACGGATCACTTTCGAGGTACTTATCCTCGATTTCTAGCTGTAGAAATTTAACCACGCACTCTTCTCGCGTTCGGGTTTTGACATGATCAGCAACTTTGTTCCAGTCATCATCTTCGACTTCTAAGGCTTCGAGGAGTAGAAGAAGCTCAGCGTCTGTCCAAGGTGCATCGCGGTCTGGCACGGCTGTGTAATTAGGGTCTTCAAGCTTTACGAAATCCAAAGAGCTGAGATCGCCATATCGAGCCGATAAGTAGCATTGAGGGCAAAGATCGTAATCGACTTTTGCAGGAACAGTATTGGCTGCTGCAGCAGATGCGGACCTTGTAAAGTGGTAGCGAAGTCGGGTGCAGTCAATACCGCAAGAGGAACAATTTATAGATTTCTTTGGCTCCTTCGCGATGTCCTCAAGCGTCTTCGTGGCGGATTCTGCAGATGCAGTCCCATTCAAACCAGCGTCTTCGCCGTTGGATTGCCTCTCATTTGTTCCAGCTGTTAAATCCTTGCCCTTGGTGTCATAAAAGTTCCGCCGTATTTCCAGGTTGAGGCGGCGCTGTTCCGCCTCTGGGGCACTCTTGTAGTGCTCGAGCAAGTTGTGGGTTTGCTTATTTTCTTTGCCCGGCATTATTTCGGACTTGGGAGAGGGCGAAAATACTTGGAGGCCCCGAGGTGTATCAGCAAAGAACCGGAAATGTCCTGTAAAAGGGGGCCCGATTGCAGAGGGTCGGCTGTCTGGATCAATCTGTGGGGGTGTGTATTAGAAATCATTTTTGAAACCACCGAGGGGCAGCGTTTACCTGATAGTTGATCAAGCCCCATTGCTCGAGGAATGCGTGGACTCTCATTATAGCACATACATCTCCGGCAAGGTTTCGCCTGCAGGCGGTGACTGTGAGATATTCCTGAGGGTTGAGCCGATAGGTATTGATCATGAAGTCACGATAGTCCTTGTATACCGCCCATGTTTTACTTCGATTTCGATTATTGAAGAACTCAGGAAGAGCTTTCTTCTCTTTTTCGTCGATTTTGTGCATATCGAACCATGTGCTATAGCTTGGGAGGATGATTGCATGTGCTTGTGTCATAAGATGGGAACGCGCTGAAGATTCAAGTGCACCTTTTGTTGGAATGGGCTGTCCATCGGCGGTACTATCTGCGGCCTGTTGAGAGTTTCGCTCGCCAAGAGCATCCTTTTCAGGGCTGCCACCATCCTTCTGAATCTCTTCTCCTGTCCCCGCCATCTCCTCGTCTTCCCTATCATCATCTTCATCCACTGGTCTTGGCGCATTGGGAGCATCTAAAGGATTATCTGATATCGCTGCAGGTATGAGATCTAAAGCTTTTTCTGTTTGTTCACCCACGAGAGCGGCGTCCATGTTCTGAGGCGTTTCTGTGTTCAAAGTCAGTACACGGTAATATAATCGATTGATATTGAAGGAATTGCGTAAGCACATCATACGAAGGAGGTTTACCTGTATTATTTCCAGTTGTTTCCAAGTTGGGGTCACTGATAGCTTCAACACTTCGTGATTGTGGAGCCTGTTGCAAACGGCTGGGTTCAGTAGAACCCACTGGAGCAGGCGAGTCGCCAAAGTCGATAGAACTACCTTCCATCTTCAATAGATCGCTATACCCAATGGTAGTGTAAGAAGTCGAGAAAAGCGTTCTTCGATCTTTCGTTCCTGCCGATGAAGATGCGTATGGCGCTGCGCCTAGCAGAGGCGCATCAGTATAATCGACGCGAGGAAGCCACCCAAGACTGGCACGGCGTAACCCGAGTGTTAGCGGGAACCTCAGCTGGGAAAGTAGACTTTACCTTTTGTTAAGGTAAGGGAGTTGATGTCTTTTTGGAGACCCGCGAACTTCGATATTGGTACATGTTTACTTAGTCATCACGCGGGCTCGTGGTTCTACGGGAGACCACATCTACGTTGGGTGTCACCTTACTTTCACGATGGCAAATTGCCCGACTAAGCTCTTTCTAACATACCTTACTTAGAGGTGGTCTGTCACGCCATCCATGGACTATAATTGAACTCAATTCGTCTTCAAATACTCTTCGCTTGAGACTCATAGTGACTGATTAATTTCGCGATTTTCAAGCATGATACTCCATGGCACGCGAGGAACTTTGTTGCGGCAAGCACAGAATTGCCTTCGATCTCCACATTCGCCCTTTCAGTCAACACTTTCCCGTTTTCTTAGCTCTCTAGCAATCCTCGAACAAAGAGATGGAAAGTTACAGAATGCCTCGCTCAGTGCTGTCACCGCCGCCCAGAAGCTTGGGGGCTCCATTACTGGTTTCATCGCGGGTAGTGGTGTGAAGTCTGTGGCGGAGGAGGCGGCAAAGGTCAACGGGTTGGATAAAATAATTATGATAGAGAATGGTGCATACGATAAAGTAGGACCATCTCCTGCTGGGCATATCAGGTTTCCTCACGATTTGACAATCAGCCATAGGGTCTTCCGGAAAATTATGCCCCTCTGCTTGTTGAGAACATTAAGAAAGGAGGATTTACACATGTCCTGGCTGGGCACTCGGCCTTTGGCAAGAACTTGATGCCACGAGTAGCAGCCGTTTTGGACGTACAGCAGGTTTCGGATATCATAGCTATTGAGAGCGAGGATAGTATGCTTCTCAATCCCTTGTTCTTGAACTGGAAGCCTGCGTTAACCTTTTCAGCGTTCGTGCGCCCTATATATGCTGGCAACGCAATTCTCACGGTACAGTCAACGGATTCTATCAAGATCGTGACTATACGTGGCACGGCTTTTGCTGCAGCAGAAGCCGGGGTTGGTTCTGCGGAGATCACCGAAGGGGTCGACCCAAAGGTCAAATCTCCTACTGAATGGGTCTCAGAGGACCTTGCGAAGTCAGATCGACCTGACCTTGCTACCGCGAGTAAAGTAGTCTCCGGCGGTCGTGGTCTTAAATCGAAAGAACAGTTCGAAGAACTCATACCGCCCCTGGCGGACGCTTTAGGGGCAGCAATCGGCGCCTCAAGAGCAGCCGTTGACAGCGGCTTTGCGGACAACAGCTTGCAAGTCGGACAGACAGGCAAGAACGTGGCCCCCCAACTTTACCTTTGCGCCGGTATCTCGGGGGCAATTCAGCATCTAGCGGGCATGAAAGACAGCAAAGTTATCGCTGCGATAAATAAAGACGCCGACGCTCCGATCTTCCAGGTCGCTGATGTTGGACTTGTGGGCGATCTATTTGAGATCGTTCCAGAGATGACAACCAAGCTTAAATTATAGTAGAGCCATTTTCGACTTTTCATGTATATACGTTAGGATGAAGATTTACATATTGGCTCGTACACGATCCTGTCCTCTCATGACCTAGGTTGGGCGCATCAGCGATCCAAGCCCGTCCTGCAACGTTTCAAAATTATTGATCGCTCTTCCACAGACCACAACCCGCCCTGGCAGTGGTGGCGGGCCCAGTGCGAGGGTGGAGCCAACAGTTTCTTGTGTTTCTACCCCCTTCGCAGTGAGTTCTCTCCACTTTCTTCAATTATGTCTGTCTTGGCCCTGATTAACGGCGACGTACTTGAGACGAATCCTTTGGCGCTGTTACCGGATGATGCAGTCGGTGATCTGCTCATCTCAATCCTCCGTTCATGTTTCCTTTCAACCATTACCACTTGATACCTTCATCGGATATCTCACATCGTACAACACTAGCAATGACGTGTGTCTGTTTCTCTCGACACGTCACCCGACCTTATCTCCCCCGTCCATGTGTGTCCGAGGCGACGCTCGAGATAGCTTACCCCACACTCTATGCTTTAATTCTTTTTTTCCACCGTTAACGGCCAGAGGACGCAACAATGGAATTGGCAAGCCACTACTACCCTACGCGAAAATGATACAGCCGAACCAATGTCCCGAAATAAACACAAAAGCAAGAGCGTGTCAACCTCCTATTACTTGTTTGGGAGCACGCTGTACTAGTGAGCCCTTATCTGTTGAGACCGCTCCGTCTCGTGCAGATAGCGCCACTTCTGAATGTTCGGCCAGACGTTCGAGACGATGCAACAAGCCCAGCTTGAGCTGCTTACTGTGTACCCAGAAGAAGACCAAAGTGAGGGCTGTTGTACAAGGCTAGACAGTTGTACTGACTCAAGAGCACAGTGTGACCGCGCAGGACCAACGTAGGTCAACTGAGCCCTACAGCCATTGTGTGGCTACCTTTTCTTATGCTTCTCTTAGCTGTCTAGCGTGTGGAAGACGAAGATCAAGATGTTGCTACTCAGATCATGCTACATGATAAAGTCAGACCTTGCATCCGTCCCGTGGATGATCGCTGACCCAAAGCAGGGAGAGGCATCGACCTCGCGGCATTGAAAGCTCCATGACGAAACCTAAACCGAGCACTGCAGTAGCTCCGGCTCATACCCTGTCTTTTATAGACGTGTACTTACTCTCACTCTGAGTTACTACTGACGATGAATAGAAGCAAGATAGCAGTAGACCAATTATACGAAGTTCGTCCCTGGCATCAAATGCGTCTACCGACACACTGCTCTCCAATATCCCATTCTCTCATCCCAGCGCTTCCAACGTATTCAAAGCGGAATACCCTTTCGGGAATCTCCCCTTTAGTTTACTTGGTCGTTTTCTCTACTGAGAATGTGTCAGGAATTGGTGGACTCAAAAAGGCGGAATTGCCGGAGTTATTGTAGTTCTCCCGAACAAGGAGCAGGCTGACATTTAAGACTCTCTTAATCTCAGCCGCTATTCGTTACGGCATTCTGGGATTTCGGATAGTGCCACAACAATCATACCTTCCATGCTATCCCCAAGCATTCCCGCAATCACCAATGATGGAAGACTATTGGACCGTATCGTCACATTGAAGACGTACTAAAGCCTTCTCAGTCTCATTGACAAGAATTTCGACGCTATCGACCCTGTCTATCCCATGATTCACCACGAAATGGTTCATCGTTAGTACGATGAGTTTTGGTCTTTGAGCCTTGAAGGAAGGAATAACGTAGATAGATCACTCATCGCTCTAATGTTCGTGATCCTCGCTATGGGTACGCAACTTCTGCGGTAATACCGTCGTTGACGAGAAGGAGCAACAGGCCGAATTTTGGGGTAAGCCTTTTCAATTTCGGTACATATTGTACTGGCTTATTGAAATTACTTGGTGTCAGCATCCCGTCAAGCTCTCCAAATAACCTGCTATGTCAGCGCCCCTTCACTACGAGCCATTCAAACCATGCTCCTCATAAATTACTTCCTCATGAATGACGACCACCCTTCCGACGCCTGGGCATTCTCAGGTATTATCGTCCGCCAAACCTACGCTTTAGGCCTCAACCGCAACCCATCGAAAGTTGTCCCAGACGCTGGTGCCTTTGAGATGCAGCAGCGGAGAAAATCCTGGCAGGCAGTCTTCATGCAAGACACGTTCTTCACAGCCATTCTTGAGCTTCCTCCCACCGCCTATCAGTACGGTGTGAGAATCGAAGACTTGGCTGAGGAGGGTGACACCATAGCCTTTTCGGGCGGTACGGACATTTCTTACATTTGTAGCATGTAGATCGTTGCCAGCACCGTACAAAGCAATATATCCAGGCCGCGCTCCCTTAGCGCCCTATTTAAATGCGCCTCGTTGTTCGAACGCAGCGAACTCGTCTCGTCGTTTAATCGTCTTTACACTTCTCTTCCCCTCCCATTCCAAAGCTTTCAGAAGCCTCGGTCTGTGACCTCGTGCGCCGTAGCCGGAGACTGACAAGGCAAACGTTGTCCTGAATAGCAACTACTTTCTTTGCTTGATGCTTATCTATGCGGACCAAAACGAGGAGGTATCTGTGGATGTGAAGGGCATGTTGGAAGCGGCGCATACGGCCGTTAATGCCTATTTCTTGCTGCGTAAGCTGCTTGAGGAGGAGGCGAGGATATGGTATCACGCTCAGCATAGGGCTTTCATTGAAACGGTAAGGCTCCCCGCTCCCCCACTCGCCTAGTCATTTCTCTGGTCCGGCAAAGGAGCGGCCATACTTGGAACCAGGCGTCAAATCGTCGGAGAAAGGCAAACATCACACCTTCGGACCTCCAAAGCTAATGCTCTTCTACAATAAAGCGTATCGTAGCCAAAGTTATAAAAGCCAGACCCAAAACTTCATCAATGGATCCGATGTACGTGCTAGCAAAGACGGATGTCCTTCCGATGATTGGGATTCTGCAGTTGAGCACCGATTTGGATGGCGTTGCTGTAACGAGGGTGGCAGAATTGAGCAAATATATCTAAGTTATGGGGTGGGGATCATTGACTCTGTATCGATTTGCTCTTGCTTTAATGTTTGGATAGATGATGATAGGTTTACGGCCTAAAGGACATGCTCGATGTTGATGAATAATACGCAGTAGACCCATCCAACAAAACAACTGCTGCGTTGAGTAGAGCTACTTTAGAAAATTACTTGTCGCATATTTCAAACGAGGGAGTCTCATTCAGTTATCATTCCTACAATCCTCTAGCTTAGTATCTCACTAGTCCTCGTGTGACCGGTACACAATATAATGCATTGGCAAAGGAGGCACTTCTGCTAAATCCAAGCAATGACCAGTTATCTGGATGAGAGGGATTTGTATCGCGCTGATAGAAGGATCGTACACAATGGCAAGGTTGAAGAAACAGAGCGAGGTTCAAGAAGACGCGAAAGTGCTAATACCTGCGCTGGTAGATAAAGACAAAGGGTATGATGCTTGCTGTAGAACGTACCACCGACTGCAGAAGAAGGGAGCTATCCGACGACTGTAGAGATGTGGTCTCTGAAGCTTGAAGCCCTCAGATCAATGTTTGAGGGAGTAAGACTGGTCAAGAGAACGGCAGGGACGCCCCATCAGCCAAGTCCTGAAGTAGTCAACTCGACACATCACCGCAGTGTCATGACGTCCAGCCTGCCAGGACTTGGTTGTCTTAAAACCACATATTCAAGACCCGAGAGGTATATCTACTACTATATGCCTTGTGAATATATTTCAGCCAAATGTTGGAAGATTCAACACTGATAAGTACAATGAATAAACTCAACTTTGAGAACCCAATGGCATCCAATGAGACGCTCATACTCATACTCTTGCAGCAGGAACACCGCTCCTTATGTTTAATTCGATTTCGGTTTCGCCTCCGACATACTCGAATTCTTTCTCCTCTTCTTCATATGCTGTGGAATCTGCTTCTTCATATATCGATCTAGACTCTCGCAAAGACGATCAAGCACCCATTCGCTCTCGCTCCCGTGCGCCAACATCGGACTATCCTCCCCGATCCAATCCCACTCTATCAGCCCCAGCTCCTCCTCCTCCTCTTCCAGCTCACTCTTTTGCATGCGGCTAAATCGTATCAGATGTGTGAACTCCGCCCATTCCTCGTAGGTATACTTGCGGGGTGGAGAGGCGCGGAGATCATTGGCAACTTCACGAATAGCGAGAGCAAGTTTGCGGGCGATGGCGTGCTCGTCGAGCTTGTTAAGTCCGGCGACATCTTCCAGGGTTGGGGGAGTGTAATTGGCTACGCCTTCGTCCACGGGACCGGTGGGAAAGCCTTCGGCCACTCGTCTTGTAGCGGCAGCTTTGGTGGCTCTGTTTTGGAGCCACTCCAAAAACCATGGGTGTTTTTCAAGGAAGGCGCGCCGGAGGCCCGCTTTAGGCAGGACGGTCCAATCGGCTATAGTGAAGGTGCCGCGCTTGAAGCTGGCGATGACGGTGTCGCCCATGTCTGAGATCAAGATCGTCATTGTTGGTACGGCTAGGAGGGACCAAACGATGAAGAAGGGTTTGCCGGCATTACTAGTTGGACTCAGGTCTCCATAGCCGATGGTAAGTAGGGAGACGTAGCAGAAATAAAGGGCCTCGAAGTAGGTCAGCCCTTGAGTTTTTTGTTCAGCTTGCCAAAAGCCGACCGCTCCTACACACCAGAGCAAGCCGAAAGCAATGACAGACATAGCCAGCGCATAGTATCGCTTGAAACTGATGGTGCTTCGTTGAATATCTCTCATGGCGTCGAAGCGATCTTTTTCCTCTCTCATCAGAACTAATTTTGGGTTCGAGGACCCAACACGCCGGAGCCTCGACGAGAAGGTGTTGCTTCTGGATTCCGAAGTAAGCCGACGTTGGGATCCAGAGCGTTCCACTTCCTTAGGCTCGAAGGTAACGGAGCGAGCTTTTGGACCAAAAGGTTCTGATATAATCGGTCGGCTCCCCCGTATGATAGCCTTGTTCAAGGATTTCTGGCGTTCCGCAAGTTCAAATGAACTGGTGACGGACCGTTCCATTGTCCGGACCCTTCGCCGTTCAACATGCGACCTTACGACATTATCCCTACTCAACTCCTTCGCGAACTGGCGGATGCTGCTGACCATCAAACCAAGAATTACAATTCCACCCACCGAATATGGGAACACCAGTCCTCTTCCAAGATCATTGACGGGATGAAGATCACCGAAACCAACAGTGAGTATTGTAACATCGCAGAAATATAACGCATCAACGAATGTCCAACCCGATACCCTTGCAAAGACCCCCCCTCCGCCTGCAAGCCAGATGAAGAACATCATCGTTTGCAGAATCAAGTTTCTTTGCTCTTCTGAGAGCTCAAAATGTTGAGGATAATGACCAAGAAAGTATCCGAGCATGTTGACCATAAGCAGCATAGAGGACACGAGGTAGAGCGATGCAGCTATGATCGCATGCCAAAAGCCCTGTGAGTACGTCTGCTGGGGCCGGACAGGAGGGACGAATTCATTGACCGATATTATGATAGCAATAAGCTGACAGGGAGTTTCTGTCAGTTGAATGTTCTTGTAAAGGTATGTGAAGGAAGATTGTTAGCAATGCTCGCAAGATAATCTATATTGCTATTGAGAGATAGGTTGGCTAGATGTAGGCGGAGAGACTCCGTATTCACACTGTGACCTGCGACCTAGCTGATAACACAGGTTTCCTTCGAAGTAGGGCGAAGTTGAATGATATTCCATAGGGAAGGAAAGAGTGTTTTAACTTATTCGACAACTTGAAGAAATAGGAGCCGTTTCTGATCGACCAAAGAACAATAGGAAAATGTGCAATACTACTAACGGACTAGCAAGAGATATCGAATAAAGATAATGATGGCTAGTTTGACACGGAAAGCCACTTACTATGCCCGTAGCAAGATACCAGAGTACAATTGTCATAGGCAGAGCAACGATATAGCGTATTCGTCTGGTGAAATTGAAGAGTAGAAATATATTGCCAACAAAGCCGCACACCAGAGAAGCTGCGTTGAGAGCGATGCACCAATGAGGATCAGGAAAGCCAACAGAACGTGAATCTTGCCCAGGATAGGCCGGATCGTAGTTATTTCTCCACGAAGTAATAAGGGCAGCAATGGACATAACATTGGCAAGAGGACCCGACGTCGCAGCCAAGAGTGGTATTGCGGTAGAGGCAAACCACCAATCCTTTCCAAGATCATCGAGCTCAGGCCTCATACGGAATTTCCATAACTGTTTGACCTGTATAGATGCCAGCTCGGCCGGACCTGTCGACCTTATCGAGCGTGGAATGCGGCGTTGCTAATGTTGCGCCGTTTGCAGTGCCGGCACTGCTGGGTGGTGATTCAAAGCCATCCATCGCTAATGCTCATGAACTTCGTATAGTACAGTTCTATGTCATTCCTTCCCTTACCCCAGGATGCTGGAGCAAGACGAAACGTATGAAGAGTGTCTCGCCGGACGGTGGGCCTCTGGTGGATTCGATTGGTTTCGGAAGGCTCATGCTGAGATCTCGGGAGTTGGTAAGTTGTCCGAATATCTGCTTGACTCTGGGGATCCTGTCCGCTTTGGACCTTTGATCTATAGGCGCGTGTACGGCCTGTCGGAGTGGGACGTTATCGATCATTGCTTTTGGTGGCTAACCTAGCAGCGGAGATTTTAGCGGGACGGGAGTTTCGAGTGGCGACCCAATAGGGAGTGCTCTGCGCAAAGACACAGATGAAATGTTTGTTCTATCTTATCAATGCAATCACAGAGATCGAGGTCTGCAAGATCCAAGCTCTGAAGCAACCTGACGTCTGTAGTACAAAGTTGGTGTCTTAAAAGGCTAAATTTCTATGTCAAAGACCCAACCATTCCCTTCGTTTGCTTGGCATACCAATCAGATTGTTTCCACCATATAACCACACCCCTAAAGTCGCAGACCAGGGCTTCACCATCTCTAGACCCACAACAAACGTCTCTCCGAGGTAAGCGACAACTTGTCGATCTTAAAGTAGTCGTGAGAAAATATCATCACTGGGGTTGTCTCAAGCTTTTGTTCCCGCTTCACTGTTTTCCCAAAACATTCCAGACCTTCCATATCCAAGAGAGCTGCGGCCAAAGAAACCAAGCTTGCTGTAACAGATAAGATCATGGCGCACCATAATTACACGTCGGTTCCTATCTGGATTCAAAGCTCTCTGACGGGGTTCCTCTTCACTCATATCCAGCTTTTCAATTCATGCCTCGAAAATTTTGGAGACCCTCGGAAGGCACAGCACTTGAACGAGATGGCCCATTGTGATTTTGTACAGGTGATGTGAAAAACCGTCCGTCCAACCCGACTGGCACCTATGTACGAATTCTCCTGCGGTATCTGTGCTTACGCTGCATAGTGCTTCAATCTACCCCGTGAACATTGGCTGATTTCCTTGATCCAATGTGTCTGGGGTCCACTAGTGCCCCTCCCAACTCAAAAGCCTTATGTGGCTGGCCTGTCCTTGAAGCGAAATTTGATGAGGTACGGTCTTCGGAGGTTGAATCCTTTGGGTGTGACTTCCCATATAATTGGTTGTCTTAATAGCCATTAGAGAGTATTCCAGCCAAAGATGCCATACCAGCGGGGATCACCGAGCATCGCACAGCTGGCCATTTTCATGATCGTGATAAGCACATCCGCCTTCCTCGGTAGGATCTTGGAAAAGCTTTGTTCCTGCACCTTCCCTGATGGCATTTACGACATCAACAGCAAAATCTGAATTTGCTTCGAAGCATGATCTGTACATTTCTGCATCACTCTCGCTCTCGGGGTCCATGATCTGTCGCGCCGCAATTTTACTTACAAGTCTCCGAAACGGCGAAGAAGGTGGCGTATTAGCGTAGACTGGCTGGATCTCCTCTGGGCCAGGAACTAATCCAGCTTCGAAGCAGCCTTTCCTGAATTGATCGATCGCGGAATTCTTGAGCTGAGGCAGCTTGATCTTATCACACAAGATGTACAACTTCTGGCAAGCATCCGCATAATCCCACTTCTTCTCCATCGGCATGTCACTAACATCATCTATCTTACCCTGGTACAGCCATTTCACGAGTAACTCGAACGCTTTTGGATCGTCGTCTAGAAGCTCGAGCTTGCCAGCTCCTTCCTTCTTGTTCTCTTCCGCGAGGTGGTCTTCGAAGTAGCTCGAATGATGGCACAAAAGATTGGAATGCAGAGACCAGTGACGCTTGGACTTGCCGACATAGATGTCCATGAGCGATCCAGACAGGAGCCTGGGGCGCATACGCTTTAGCGGGTGAACAAGCAGATGGCATGGCCGGAAGGTATGGAGGTTTTCTTACTCTGCGAACGTCTTAGCTATAACGTCACCAATGTTCGCAGTAGCCATGCGAAACGGGCCCTTGTTCTCGTAGGCAAAGTCGCAATAGTGGATGCGCAAAGATTCAGACGAATAATGACCCATCAAAGGACGTGTGATCAGAGATTGACTTCAAGTGGCTAGGTCGCATGCCTTTACGCATTTCACAGTGGGGAGTGCGCAAGCAAGTAAGGGGTTGGCGTTGTGGCATCTAGCAAAAGATATCCGGCTTTCGAAGTGAGCCGTCTAAGCCAAGCGTCCCCACGGTACTGTATGACATGAATGCAGGGGTACCGAGTAGTTTAAATCCGCGGATAGTTCGCTTGGTCGCGTCCCTCCAAAACGCGTCTTGATATGTTGCACTTGACGAGAGCCATCTCCAATGTCAATCTCATCACCATTGTTGTCCTCGCCCTTTGATCCAGCATTACACTTGCATTCAGAAGGAGGAGTGGAATGCGAGAACCAAATTTCGGCTTGCGATTATTCTGACGACTTAGAAGCTCTAAATATTCAAGCTGCAGAGGCCATCGTACAGAAGACCAAGAACCGGATTGTGATACAACACCGAGCTTGGAGGCTGCCGGATGTCTTTCGAAGTGATGATGATTATTATTTAGGTCAGTGCTCATATTGAAGCCCAGGATCGCCGAATTCTTCCTGCTTCGTCATATGTCCAAGCTGATTGTGCTAAGAGAGCCCGTGTCTAAAGCAATGCAGGGCCTCACGCTTCGGTGCTCCAACCCAAGATTCCACAACTAAAAGGTCTTGCCCATCGTCTCCACCCACTGGCCCCAAAATGCCCTTCATTTCCTCACCTATGTCGTATCCGCCAAGTTCTTCCCCGCCGGCCATACCTGAAAATCGGAAGAGGAATAGGCTCGATGACCAAGCTCAGCCATCTAAGAAGAGGTTACTAGGCTCCGCAAATGTTCAGCACATATGTGCAAAGGAGGCTCAGCGAAACGTTGATGCTCCACCCAATGATAAACAGTTTCCGGCGAAATTCCAGCCTAGGCTAGCTTATATCCAAACAGGGCCTTTTTTCGATGACGATGAAGACAGCAATACTGTCGGGGACAGTAGCATGCTTGCGGTCTTTCAGAGCGTTGTTGGAAAGACTCCGAGACTGCCAAGCCCTGATTTACCCGCTCTCCAAGTGGAGTGTGACCCACGGAAGACCCATAGCACCGGATTGTTGCAGGCTCGGACATCTTCAGGAAGAGCCTTTAGTGTTGGACAAAAGATGTCCCAGCCTTCAATTTCGTACGAGCAACTGATTGCTGATCGGTCCAGTACCGCACAAGGCAGAGCGACTAAGAGTTTTTATGGTGTTGACATCCATGATCTGCTTCACCAGACTACCGAGGGGACCAAGCTAATATTGAGTACTCATAAACGTGATATTAGGGCTCTTCAACCTTCGATCGAAGAACCGACTGTTGGCAAGACCAATCGGAAGGGTAGAACAATGATGTGGACAGAGAAATACAGGGCCAGAAAATTCACGGACCTCGTGGGTGACGAACGTACACATCGCGATGTACTTCGATGGATCAAAGGTTGGGATCCCATTGTGTTCCCAGGCACAAGTAGGCCGAAGCCGAAGAGCAAGTACCAGGACGGAGCCGTGGAAGATCGTCCACATCGGAAAATCCTCCTTCTCACGGGACCACCGGGTCTAGGTAAGACGACTCTAGCGCATGTCTGTGCGAGACAAGCAGGCTACGAAGTAGTCGAGATCAATGCCAGTGATGAAAGGAGCAAGGACGTTGTCAAGGGAAGAATAAGAGACATAGTCGGCACAGAGAATGTAAAGGGTGTCAATACAAAGGATGCAAGCGGTACCGTGCGGAAAGCTGGGAGGCCAGTATGTGTAGTCGTGGACGAGGTTGATGGGGTTGTGAGTGGCAGTGGTGGTAGTGGTGAGGGGGGGTTTATTAAGGCTCTCATCGACTTAGCGATGCTTGATCAGAGGAACTCGACTGCTCTTAAATCCACTTCTAGCAACGTTGCTCGTATAAAGAGTTCCAAGAAAGGGGATCGATTTCGACTGCTACGGCCAATAATACTCATCTGTAACGATGTTTATCACCCATCGTTGAGGCCATTGCGCTCGTCAGTCATGGCAGAAATAATCCAGATCCGTAGACCACCCTTGGACAAGGTCGCAACTCGATTGAAGACAGTCTTTGAAAAGGAGGGTGTGGCATGCGATAGCGATGGGGTGCGACGGCTTTGCGAAGCCGCCTGGGGCATTAGCAACAAAAGAGAAAGTCGACCCAACTCCAGCAACACTGGGGAAGGCGACATTCGAGGGGTCTTGGTAATTGGCGAATGGGTGGCGGCAAAACTACGCGCAAATGCAATTTCTTCCTCTTCGAAGCAAGCTCGACTGACCAAACATTGGGTAGAGCAGAACATGCTGGATAATTTGTCGCATGGCGGCGGTGCTGCGCGTGGTTTGGGACGCGGAGGTGCCAAAGAGGTAGTTGAGAGGGTTTTTGTGGATGGTGCCGGCTTCCCAAAACCCATCAGTCCAGCAACAGAAAATCTCTTCCAGATGGCAAGTGGGAAGTCTTTGGGTGTAGCCGAGTTAGGCAAAAGACATGCCATGGTTCGACTGCGGGACATTATCGATACGAGCGGCGATACCGATCGTATCATGACTGATTGCTTTGCTGCTTATTCCTCTCAGCCATTTCAGGACGATTCATTTTTGTCGAAGCCCAACGCCGCCTACGATTGGCTGCATTTCTATGATTGCTTATCATCAAAGGTGTACTCTGAGCAAGAATGGGAGCTAAGTTCATACCTACCTCAGCCCATCCTAAGCTTCCATCACTTGTTTGCTTCTCCCAACAAGCACTCGTGGGGGATTGATCAGAAAGGTTGGGGTGATGATAATGAAGAAGACCTCGTTCCTTTCTCCGGTCGACGAGCAGACTATATGGCTTTTGAGGCTCAGAAGCAGAATAAAGCAATTCTGCTGGGCTTGCATTCATCACTTAGTATCCCCTTGCTGCGCTCTTTCAGGTCCCCCGAGGACATTGCCTCCGGACTCGTGCCCTATCTCAACACAATACTAACACCCAACGTAAAGCCGGTTATTGTTGGTGGCAGTGGCGAGCAGAGTGGTATAGTCAGTGTACGAAAGGAAGGAGAGCGAGAAATGATAGAGAGAGCTGTTGGCGTCATGTGCGGCGTCGGCGTGACCTTTGAGCGTGGAAGGGTCGAGACTGGTCTCAATGGCGTCAGCACGTTCATATACCGCATGGAGCCGTGAGTTTGCCATTGACAGCGAATAAAGGAAGAGTCACTGACAAATACTGACAGAGCAATGGATGGATTGGCAACTTTTGAGACTGCATCCCGCGGCGGAAAGGCCACAACTCCAGCAGGATACGCTATTCGTCAAGCGCTTAACCAAGAGTATCAGAAATATCTCATCCGCCAAAGTGTAGATGCAGCCCAATCAAGATCTAGAGCTGGCAGTAACCCTGGTCAGAGCGATAAATCTAGCAGCGCTATCAACAAGAGCGCAGTTGCGGCAGTTGAAGGCAAGAAGGTGAAGATCATAGCAACGCGCCGTGACTTTTTCGGTAGGGTCGTCAATGATGTTCAACCTGAGTCGCTAGATCCGAGCAACAGTGAGAAACACAAGTCTGTTGATGGTGAGCATAAGGTGTGGATGAGCTTTCATGAGGGATTCTCAAATGCAGTGAGGAAACCTATCACCCTTGAAGACTTGATGAGGGGGTTTTGATCACTTGCAGTGGTCTAGGATGAATGGGATTCATGGTACCTGTCTGCAAATGCCGAAACAACCTCGAATGCTGACCTGCTACTCAAGGGAATTTGATCAAAGGACTCTGGACGGTCCATCAATAAGTCGAATAGTCATTGTAGAGCTTATGACAAATGAGACTAAATTGAACCATTGCTGCCTTGCTAGTGCCATTATTATGTGTGCTCCGTGAGACTCACCACAGTACGACGAGGAATGACCTACATCAATGAAAAGCTGCCCCGTCTTACGAATGCGGAGTCGCGGCATCTAATGGTTCCTCCCCAATAGTAGTTGGAAAGAGTATGAAAACAGTCACATTTACAGTATCCCTGCAATCAACGGTCCTTCCCACAAGCGTCCTCTCTGAAAGCTCTCATAGCAATCCCAGCTCCGCTAGGCCCTGTCGTACCAATCTAAACGGAATTGCGTAGCCGGAACCCACAAGACGAACGACTTCCAGATTAAAGTGCAAGATAGCGACGAGCACACATCTCCGGCCCATGGACCTTTCCTCCCTTACGAGCAATGCGCTGACTAACAAGCACCCAAATTTCCCGCTTGATCTCGTCATACGTCTCTGCGAGCAAGATATCTTCGGTTGGATCGAAGCCAGTAACTGTTACTGGTGCCATGGCGTTGCTTGGCTCACCATTAGTTGCCTTAGCCTTGAGCTTTTTCTTCGGACGCTGTTCGTTTTTATAATCGGACTCCCAAACCTCGCCATTTACTGCAGCGATGCGTCTGGCATTACGATTGAAGCGGCCATAAACAGCGTTGCCAGTTAAGTTCGGGAGTTTGCCTTCGGCGATACGCTGCTTGTTAAGGCACTCGGCGATTTCGGCCCAGTCCATTTTCTCCTCGAGGTGGAGACGCTTGATTTCGATATTTCCGGGTCATTTTCAGCTAGCTGAATTGCTGCGAGGAACTGCACTAAGAGTGGCGGATCGCGTGCATTTCATCTTAGAGGCTTGACCAGAAAAATCCACAATGTTCTGGGACTTTTGCGATGAGCCGGGTGGAGCGGAAATGTGCTGACGGTTTCCTGCAGGCAGGATGAGAAGGGGTAAGCCAGATCCTTGAATGTATATATCAGAAGCACCATCAGATAGATACATCACTATGCAAATTGCATATTGGATCATGCAAGATGCGCGTACCGTCTAGATGCATGTTCCTAAAGCTTGGATCGACCACAAAGGTGTCGAAAGGGGTGTTGTCGTTGCTGGAAAAATAGCACCGGTAGAGATTAAATAAGCTGAATGTCATACAAGTGGACTTTAACAGACTTACATTGCTATAGAGAGGGGCTGATGACGTACGTAAATCAGTGTTAGGCTGGACAACGAGTTGAAGCTTTATAGACAGCCTAGCAATCTCCGCAGCAATCCAGCTTGCTTCATGTTGAGGCGACATCGATCCTTGCGGGGGCGCCATCGTTGCTTCCGAAGCCATCATTGATGCTTCCGGAGGTCTAGCCTATAGCACGGACATCAGATTACGCTTCAAAGCGAGCAAGCACCAGCTCGACCCACAGGAATGGTATAAGTACAGATATCTCTATTTTATTTTCGATTGGATTTGAACAACAACGAGCAATACCGAGGGCAGCGGAGGACAGAAGAGGATAAGGAGACTTATGATTACTATTCTCTATTACGATAAGCCCTAAGGAAGCAATAAACGAAGGAAGGTGGTTCAGCAGCGAGCAACCATGGTTGTGGTATCCGTGAATCTTGGTGGTGTTGACAGTGGAAAAGGCCACAAGCCGTATTCAGCCTCTATTATAGCCTTAACATAATCTTGATGACCATCTCTCGGACGAATCAACAAGCTAAATATGTACTACTTTTTTTAGGCATTCCCTTTCATAGAAATCGTTCGTCATCCAAGGCAAAAACCTTCATCTTATCCTACGAGGAAACTATTCATCCTATTCTGGGAAGTTTCCCAACCACTAAGCCATCTATAAATGTATGTGTTAGACAACTCGAAATGAAGTGTCTCCAGGTCGTACGAGTCATATTACCTTAGCAAACATGAGGATGACAAGTCTAATCCATGAAGTAATTGTTCTTAAAAGGCTAAAAGAGACAACAAGAAGAACCCATGAGATACGAGGGCCAGTGCAGCAATAATATTGCGGTTCATGGAAGGGTAGATGTAGAGCAAATTTGGTTTCAACGTTACGCCGCTGGGGGGAGGCGGCTTGAAAGACAAAGTGACGGACGAGATTCATCAGCAACAGATGTCGTATCCTACAGCAACTTTTACATGATTAATCAGTAGGATTGCCGAAATCGTCCATTAAGATGTTGCAGAAGACATTGCTGAATCGTGGGTAGTTGGGGAAAAAGGGACCGTAAAGTAAGGTAGTTAACTTAGAGTTAGAAACATTACAGGGTTCATCGGCGCTACTCGTAAGATTCACAAACATGATGAACGGCCGCTTCTGGTTGAGATAGCTTTTACCATTGCTTCATGCTAGTGGGTCATCTACTGATCGAGATCAATGCCACATGCGACCGATTGGGTATGGTCATGGTGTAGATATATGTCAAGTGCAAAGCCGTTGATTCAGATCACACCTATCCTGTCGAGCCCCCTCGGCTTCTACCCCAGCATCCCCGTCATACTATACCCTTGACGTACCTGAAATACCACTGACCATTTCTTCCCTTGAGTCTCTGGTGTCCTCTCGCCTCTACCTCTTTCTGCTCTTTTATCAAATCCTCCCGGTGATTCGTCTGCTCCATAAGAAATTTGCTGCTGGCTTCGGAGGTAGGATAAATAGGCAAGGGTTGTTGGCCGCAGACAAAGGATGACGAAAGTGTTCCTTGGCCATCCGTAACCACATTTCTATTCTCATCTATTTGTCGAGTCCGATCTAACTTTGAAGTTTCCCTCCTTTCCTTTTTCTTCATCACGATCTCCCCACGGTATTTCACTTTGGCTGCTCGAATCCTCTTGACAAGCGTGTTTGCTTTGATTCCGCTCAACTTGCTAATCTCTTTCGGCTGCCAGAACGTCGATATGTTCAGTAATAGTTCTCCGTGTAGGTGGTTCGGATAGTGTTTGATTATATCATATTGTTGGAGACCCTTCGGTAATGTCTCTGGAGCAGAAGGCACGCCTCTCGTGATTTTGGGCGCGTATAAACGCTTATCATAATCCACAGACGATGAAGTCGCACTTGCGTCGGCTGTTACGGTTTTTCGTCCGATTGGGTTTGCCTCTGAACGTTGAACAGGACGCGCAACAAAGACTCCAGTTAGGGAGCCTTGCAGACGGTCCTCAGATGGTGAAACATTAGATCGCATAGACCATGTCACGCTTGTGTTCGGCATAGTTCTATGATCTTGTTCGTAGGAACCAGATGCTCGCGGGGGAAGCTCCTTTCAATCACCACGTGTACATCAAGTACAGCTTCCACTATTGAGGAGAATTTGGGCTATAAATAACGGTCGTTAGATATATCTGGAAATGAGAGCTCCTTTGGTAGCCTACAATTTTGTCGAAAGATATACAAAAATCGTAATACTATCTTACGAACTTGTATCGCCACAAGATTGATTTAGCACTTGAAGTCATCCGAAGGAAAGCAATCAGCCGTTGACCTCTGCAATATAACAGTTGCAACCATATAAAATTGGAGTCGAAGGTAGGGTACAGGAGGACAACTTGAGTCAAATTCTGATTGTTATTTCAAGACGACTGTCAGTGTCAAGGCTTTAAAGCTTGCGGTGAATTATCAGTCATAAAACTTCGTGCCATAACACTCTCATCAGGTTTTATTCACTTTGTGTGTGCAATGCGACACCCAGAGCTGGTTTCGGGAAAATATAGAACACTCCCCGGCAGTCTAATCGACCTCAGTATTGCTAGTAGCTTACACAGCAGTAGTCGTAATACTACCTCTCCTCTCCGAAGATGAAATGAAGCCAGTTCGAGGCAAGGAGTTTGACACCCTCTTCCAACGACCACCCCTTGATTTGGCACACGGATCGTGCAATCTCTTCCAGCAGATCATCCATGTGTGCTCCGGCGCAGTGAAGGTCGCTTTCAATCAGCAATCTGTCACTTGGCACCGCTTTGATGACATCAACGGCCTTCGTTGATGAAGTCGAGAAATTTATAACTTTGGAAAAGGAGAAGAAGATTGTAGCAGGTACGGATGGATGGAGGTACTGTTTCAGAGTGTCCGGAGGTCCAGAGTATGAATGCAAACAGACTCGAGGCGGAAACGGCTTGGGCGTACGGCCACATGGTTGCTCATTCTGTATCTCAGCATCATCTTTGTCCTCGTCCTTGTAGGCGGCGACAGCGCTAGCCCTTCTTTTCCGAGCTCGTTTACTCAATATTTTCTTCTCATAGCCTTGCCATGTTGAGCGCAGTGTTTCATATAATACACCATGTGCTGAAACACCATGAATCGATACGGGCCTTTGCATCTCTCCTGCAAGGTTAAGTTGCGCTGTCAGGATCACTTGTTGGTGTTCAATGCTGACTCGATAAGGCGATAACTTTCTACCCTCGCGCCCTCCCGATGTCAAACCTGGTATGATAGCACTCGGATCACCTGGCAGCCAATTCTCAGGGATGCGAAAGGCCCGATCCAGTCCTATCTCGCCCACAGCGCCATAAGGATATCGGGTAAGGTATTCCCGAGTTTGGGAGAGATAGTCGGACAAAGGACGAGGATCAGGGAGAGACAGAATGAAATCGTGATCTTCTGGCGCAGGGGTAATGACACTTTTATAATGGTTTACCTTCTCTGCCCCCTCAAGGCTGTGTCCTCTATCAACGATCCTATCATCGTGGAGCTGATGAGAAAACCAAGGATGCCAGCCAAATGAAGGTATGAGTTGACACCGTGGAGTTTCTCTCCCTACATCTACGCACTTGAGCTTGTGGCTCAAACCAAGCTCATCTGCGAATTCGGCTACCAAGTGTTGGTCCTGACCTCGTGTGGCCATAACTGTTAGGATCCTCGCTTTCATGCCAGGAATCTCTTTTCTGGATGATACAGTATCCGTAGGATGGCAATGGGCATCATAAATTCCAAGGTGCCATGGAAATCTTTCTTCAGGAAAGTCATTACCAGGTGCCATTTCACCTTCTCCAGCAAATAAAGTTTGCTTGAAGAAGAAGTAAAAGATGGCAACTGTACTGAGGTTATGTAATTTAAATTAGATTTATGAAAACATATTTTACTAAGGTACGATAATACGTTAGCGTATTTACGCTCGTAAGGTTAATCTAGAAACCCTCTTTCACATGTCATCTGATTTGGCTGGAAGTGGTTTGATTGCCTCAGTTCTCAGACGTGCCAACGTCGCTAAGCCCCTTCGGGTTAGCGCTCTGCTGACTTCGCAGCATACGGGCGGCACGTCTGAGTGCAACCCGCAGTAATATTGATTGATTGACATTAACTTTGAAATAATATCGAACTTTGTCGATCGTCTTATCTGATGTGATAAAGTATGAGCGTATTATTGAATTAATTACATTTTGTTCGCTCTGTTTATTTATTCTACGATTTCTATCGACTTGTCTATCTACTCTACTCATCATTCTACATGCTCATCACTTTACTCATCATTCTACTCATCATTTTATCTACTCATCTATTTACATGTTCAGCTATCAACTCAGCTATCGACTCAATTGTTTATTCATCACTCTACTCGCTTCAAAACATGCTTCATGTGACACGTTTAAATAAGCGTTTTACGCTTCATGATCTACTTCATAGTATGCTTCATACATGCTTCATAGCACATGCTAATTAGCTCAATAGAAAGTATTTTTCATGACTTGATATCAAACACTCTAACAAATTTTCTATCAAACGCTTTATTAAATGCTTTATTAAACGCTTTATCAAATGCTCTATTGAATTCTCTATTGAATTCTCTATCAAACTTTCGATCAAATTCTCGATCAAATGCTTTATCAAACTTTCTATTAAATTCTCTATCAAACTCTCTATCAAACACTTTATTGAAACGACTTAATGCACTTTCTTAATCATCAAAAAGAATGTTTGAATCTGTTAGGGGCCAGCATAGAGCGAGTCATATGGGTGTAATGTAACGAGTATATAAATGCTAAGGAAGGAAAGTATCTAGAAGGGAAGAGCCGGCTATCTATATGACTCAGGAGAACATAAG
>JAABUI010000311.1_pt1 | contig 48346 bp, 52 predicted proteins | sample 5559111 | NCBI WGS metagenome assembly JAABUI01 (sample SAMN10711870, study PRJNA513365) | rock metagenome | isolation source: Antarctica rocks | place: Antarctica: Victoria Land, Buttleship Promontory | reverse complement strand
AGGCCTCGAGGCCGGGGACGCGGAGATCAACACCTCGCTGCGGGACCGGCGCGGAATGCAGGACCTCAACGCCACCGCCCCCCTCGACGTCGACGCCGTCCTCACCCCGAAGCTCGCCGAGATGGAGGCCGCCACCCGCAGCCACCGCAGCATCTGAAGGCCCGCGGGTCATGCCCTGTCCATCTGGGCGAAGAACCGTCCCTGCACGTGCGTGATGTCGAGCAGACGTAGCCCGGCAGCGGTGGCGAGGTCGGCGGCGTCGTCGGTACCGACCCGGGCCCACGGAAACCATTCGCCCACCGCGTGCTCGGTCTCCAGGCGCAGGTACTCCCGGCGCACCCCGGTGCAGGGGGGATCGAGCTCGGCAAGAACGATCCCCTCCACACCCAGGAGTTCACGGGCGCGCCGCAAGACTCGTGCGGGGTCGCCACCGATGCCGATGTTGCCGTCCGCGAGGAGCACCTGCGCCCAACTACCGAACCCGGGCAGCGGCGCGAACAGGTCCTGGTGCAGCGCCATGCCGCCCCGTCGGATGGTCATAGCGACCGCGGTCGCGGCGAGGTCCACGCCGAGCGCCCGAACGCCGCGGGCGGCCAGCGCCGCGGTGAAACGGCCCGGCCCGCAACCCAAGTCGAGGGTCGCGCCGGTGCACGCCCGCAGCAGCACCTCATCGGCGGCCCGGTCGGGTCCCCAACCCAACACGGGAGGCCCGCCGGTAGAGCACGTCGACGGAGACCGGGGCCACCGCGTCGGCGGCCGTTCCGGAGAGGGTCGGGGCAACAATCGTCGCCGCATGCTCTCGAGAGAGCGGCCTCACGCCCGCGGCTCTTCATTAACCGCATTGTGTGCGCCGCAATCTGCTGTGGCGGCATCGGCTGTGGCGGCGGAGAGTCGTCCAGCTTTGCGTTGGGCGGGGGTGTAGTGGACCGCGTAGGCCACGGCGCTGAGCGCGAAGGCGATGGCGGTGAACAGCAGCCAACGGCCGAGGAAGGGCGCCTGGGTTTGACCGGTGGCCGCGAGGTAGGTGGGGGCGCCCTGTTCGATGATGCCGGGCAGGAACACGAGCAGCAGCAGGCCGCTGGCCAGGACGGGGACGCGGACGTAGTTGATGGCCGAGACGTGCGGCGGACGATCGGGGTGGTGTCCGCGTCGGCGGCGCAGAGTGTGCACTCCGGCGGTGTGCAGGCGATCACCTAGGGCGTAGAGCGGGAACAGCACCAAGTCGTGCAGCAGCGCCGCACCGAGGAACCAGACCAGGATCGACTGCCACCACACGGCCGGGTTCCAGAAGGTGGCGGGCCCCGCGACGCTGATGATGTAGCCGAGCAGGGCGAAGCTGGCCAGGACGGCGAGCAGATGCAGGGGGTGGGCGCCGTAGAAGGTACGGAACCGGGTGAGTGCTGCGGGCATGTCAGTGGCTCCGGAACTCGATGGAGGCGACCCATTTGGTGTTGTGCACCCCGGGCAGTGCCGGGACGATGATTCGCGCCGGGTAGCCGTGATCGACCGACAGATCGACCCCGTTGACCTTGAGGGCGAGCAGCGCATCGGGGTTGGTGACCTGGTTGGCCTGCAGGCTGGCCTGGTTGAACGCCCCTGCTTTCTCCAACGACGTCACGTGCGCCGAGGCCGGAGAAGGGACCCCGGCCAAGGCCGCCAGGTCGGCCAGCCGCACCCCCGTCCAGGACTCGGTGCTGGACCAGCCTTCCACGCAGGCAATCGGCAGCACCGCGGTGTGCTGGGGCATGCCCAGCAGCGCGGCCCGATCCAAGGTGCGCGGGGTGGCGCCGGGCAGGGACAACGCCCATCCGGTGCCGACGTCGGCGGGGGTAATGGCGGCGACGGCGGCGGTGCGGTTGATCTCGAAGTCATTCGGGCCGTCGCCCAAATTCCTTCCGCGGGGCAGCAGGAAGGCCAGGGGGCGAATCGGACCCCCGAAGGTCTGCCCCAACGTCAGCACCGCCAGCAGCGCCGAACCCCCGCCGACCAGGGCGAGCGCACCGCGGCGGCTCATGGTCGCGGGGGCGGGATCGGTGGCCACCAGCCCGTCCGTGTCGGGGGGCTCGGGCACGGTGTCGGCCCGTGACGTGCGCAGCATGGTTCGGAAGGAACGCGACCGCAGTGAGGTGAGCATCTTGGGGAGCTTGATGCCGACGTGGACCACGAACCCGGCGATCAACACCCACGCCCCGTAGTAGTGGCCGGTGTAGAAGCTGAACCCGAAGAGGTAGTCGTACTGGATGTTCAGCACACCGGTGACGATCTCGAACAGGATGCCGCCGACCAGCATCAGCAGGGAGATACGTTCGATCACCTGGGCCACCGACCGGGCCGGGGGCCAGGCGAACAACCGAGGGATGACCGACCACAGCTTGCCCAGCACGACCGGGATGATGATCAACCCGAGCCCGACATGCAGGCCCTGGGTGAGCCGGTACAACCACGACGGGGTGCTCGGCCAGTTGAACACCGGCAGTCGCAGCCACCCCACGTCGGCGGGGATCGCCTGGTTCAGCTGCGGGGCGTAGGCGATGTAGGACAGCAACCCGGTGAGGATCACGATCGGCAGGGCCACCAGCAGCACTACACCGAACACCGAGGTCAGCCATGGTCCCCGCAGCGGGGAACGCCACTGCTTCACCCGATCTATCCCCGGCGGTGGGCGGTGTTCCAGCTTCCGCCACAACGGCGCGGGAAACCCGTAGGCCGGGTCAGCGGGCTCGCCAACGGCCCCAGGGGCGTCGGGTGCGGGCCCTCGAGAAATTGCCCCCGCCGGCGCGGACGGGTGTGGCGGCGGGGGTGGGCTGGTCGTGGTCATGAGTGGCTTCGATCCTTCGGGTCACCCATGGTCGGGATGACGTGGTGGCGGGGTCGGTGAGTTGGGTGTGCTGCGCGTCGGCCAAGGCCTGGGCGGCGGTGACCAGCCCGAGGTGGCTGAAGGCCTGCGGGAAGTTCCCCAGCAACTCCCCGGTGGTGGTGCCGATCTGCTCGGAGAACAACCCGAGCGGGCTGGCGAACCCCGCTGCCCGCTCGAGGATGTCCCGCGAGCGGGCGAGCTGGCCGGTGAGGGCCAGGGCGTGAGCCAACCAGAAGGTGCACAGCAGGAAGCTGCCCTCGCCCCCGTCGATGCCGTCGCCGCCCCGATAGCGATAGAGCAACCCACGGTCGTCGCGTAAGCCGGCTTCGATGGCGTCGATGGTGGCCAGCAGACGTGGCTCATCAGAGGCCAGGAAACCGACGATGCCCATCAGCAGCACCGAGGCATCCAGGGTGTCGGATCCGAAGTACTGGGTGTACGCACCGACCCGCTCGTTCCAGCCGTCGCGCAGGATGGCCTCGCGTAACTCCTCGCGCTGCACCGCCCAACGGGTCACGTGCTCGCCGGCGTCGAGGTGGTCGGCCATGGCGATGCCCCGGTCCAGGGCCACCCAGCACATCAGCTTGCTGTGCAGGTAAGGCCGTGGTTGTCCGCGCACCTCCCAGATACCCTGGTCGTCCTGGCGCCAGCGGGCTGCGGCTGCCTCCACCGCGGCGACCAGGAACACCTGGGTCCCCAGCTCCATGTCCTTCAGCTGGTCGCGCAGGGTGTACGCGGCGTCCAGGAGGGCGCCGTAGACGTCGAGCTGGCGTTGCCCCCACGCCTCGTTGCCCGTGCGCACCGGACCGCTGTCCCGCCACCCGGACAACCGGGCGATGGTGTGCTCGGTGAGGTCGCGCTCGCCGCCGACGCCGAACATGATCTGCAGATCCAGGCCCCGGTCCAGCTGGGTACCCGCGGCGCGGGCGAGGAAGGAAAAGAAGCGTCCGGCCTCCTCGGGACAGGCGGCGATGAACAGCCCCTGCAGGGTCATGCGCGCGTCGCGCACCCAGGTGAAGCGGTAGTCCCAGGTCCGACCGCTGCCGATGCCCTCGGGCAGGCTGGTGGTGGGTGCGGCGACCATGGCGCCGCTGCGCGCGTAGGTCAGGCCCTGGAGCACCACCCCGCTGTGGTGCACCAGCTCCTGCAGCGGCCCGTCGTAGCGTTGGTGCAGCGCAGACCAGCTCTGCCACGCCGCCTCGGTCGCCTTCAGCCGGCGGCGGATCTGGCGTTTGCTCCACGGTGGTGGCGTCGGCCCCCAGGGGTCGCATTGCACCACCGCGAAGCCCAGCTCCTGGCCCTGGGTGAGGGTCACGGTGCCCGACGCGGTCGCATCGGCGAGGTCCAGAGCCACCTCGGTGCTCAGGATCAGCACGGTGGCCCCCCCTTGGGAGACGATGGCCCTCTCAGCGGGCGCCAACCGGGGATGGATGAGGCCGAACTCGGGGCGTGGGGCATATTCCACCCGCACCGGCACGCTCCCGCGGGTACAGCGTGCCTGGCGCAGCAGCACCCCCGGCGCGGAACGACCCAAGTCGTGCCCTCGCTCGTGTGGACCCATCGCCATCGCGTCGATCACGACGAGCTCACCTGCGGGAGCTGACCACGTCGTCTCCAACACCAGACCGGGTGAGCGGTAGCGCCAGACGGCCGCGAATCCCTCGGTGGCCGGTGCCAGCAGGAAATAGCCCGCGCTGTCATCGAGGAGGCGGCCCAGCACCGGTGGGCTGTCGAACCGGGGCAGGCACAACCAGTCGACCGACCCGGCAGCCGTCACCAAGGCCGCCGCGCCGCAATCGGACAGCAGGGCATGCTCACCGAGCGGAACATCACTCACCCGGTGATCCCCAGACCGCGAGTGTGCCGGTCACCGGTCGGCGTCGTCTCGGTGGTCATGGTCCCCCTCCGCAATGAAGTCTGCGAACTACCGTGCTCGAATTTCGCTGGACTGTCAAGTCCATTAACCTCAGCGACATGAGCCTGACCAAGGGCAGTGGCCCGTTCGGTGCGACGCCAGCCGGCTCGTTCAACTTCGACCCGCACCCGCCAGAGCACGTTCTCTACGTCGAGCGCTCACCGCGACGCGTGCGGGTGATGCTCGGAGCCGAAACAGTGGCCGACAGCACCGGCGTCTGGTTGCTGCACCCGCCCGGGCGGACACCGACCTACCTGTTTCCCCGCGAGCACGTACGCACCGCGACCTTCGAGCCCAGCGACCGCCGCCGCTTCGACCCGGGCATGGGCGAGGGAACTTACTGGACGGTGCGGGTCGGGGACCGCCGCGCGGTGGACGCGGCCTACTCCTTCCAGGACCCGCCCGCGACGGCATCGCCCATTGCCGGGCTCATCGCCTTCGACTGGGACGCGATGGCGATGCTGTTGGAAAGTGGTCCGCCGGCGCGGTACTACCTGCCCGTCGAGGACGTGCGCACCGATCTGCTGCAGACCAGCGACACCACCACCGGCTGCCCCTACAACGGCACCGCCCACTACTGGTCCCTCCGGATCGGGCAGCGGTTCGAACCGGACATCGTGTGGTCCTACCCCGAGCCGCGCCACAACGCCGAAGCCGTCGGTGGGCTGCTCTCAGCCGGCCGGGTCGAGTGCTCGCTCGACCGAGGTCGCCACGTCGCGTAGCAGCAGCTGGAGCCGGCGCGCCTCCTCAGGCGCTAGGCCGAGGTCCTTGCTGATTCGGCACTGGATCCGCTTGGACGCGACGCAGACCCGGGCGCCCCGTTCGGTCAGGGCCAGCCGAACCACGCGGGCGTCGTCGAGGCCACGCTCGCGGGAGACCAGGCCGGCCTCCTCCATCCGCCGCAGCATCGGTGTCAGCGTGGCGTGGTCGAGGCGGAGGGTGCCCGCGAGCTCCTTGAATGAGCTGGGTCCGTCGCCGCCGAGCACGACCAGTACGAGGTACTGCGGGTACGTCAGTCCGTACTCCTCGAGCAGCGGCCGATAGCGACGGGTCAGCGCGCGCGAGGCGGCGTACAGGTCGAAGCAGAGCAGCTCGTCGAGCACGTCGGTGTGTGCGATGTGACGGGCCCGCGCCATGACTATCCTCCGCCCTCCAGTTGATCGCCACAGTAGACGGTCGACTTGTGCGTTCTGCGGCCGTCTGGCAGATTGTTTAGTGCACGAGACATTCCACGTGAAGGAGCAGCTCATGCCCGAGATCACCGCCAATGGCGTCTCTTTGCACTACACCGACAGCGGAGGCGAGGGACGGCCCGTCGTGCTGGTCCACGGTTGGCCCCTCAGCAGCGCCTCCTGGTCCGAGCAGGTGCCCGCGCTCACCGAGGCGGGTTACCGCGTCATCGCCTACGACCGCCGCGGCTTCGGAGAGTCCGAGAAGCCCGCCGACGGCTACGACTACGACACCCTCGCCGCTGACCTGGCCGGCTTGTTCGACGGGCTCGACCTGACCGATGCCAGCTTGGTCGGCTTCTCGATGGGCGGTGGCGAGGTTGCGCGTTACGCCGGCCAGCACGGCACCGGCCGCCTCCACTCGGTCGTCTTCGCTTCAGCCGTCACCCCTTACCTCCTCAAGACCGACGGCAACCCAGAAGGCGGCCTCGAGGAGTCCGGCGTGCAGGAGATGGAGGAGGGCGCCCGCACCGACCGGGCGAACTTCCTGGACGGCTTCACCACCAACTTCTTCACCGCCGGCGAGGAGCTCAAGGTCACCGAGGCGCAGCGGCAGCAGGCCATCGCGCTGCAGCAGTCCGCCCGCGACGAGGCCGTGGTGGACTGCATCGGCGCCTTCGGCCGCACCGACTTCCGCGACGACCTCACGAAGGTCGACGTCCCAGCCCTGATCATCCACGGCGACTCCGACGGCATCGTGCCGTTCGAGGTGTCGGGCAAACGCACCGCCCAGACGATCCCCGGCAGCACGCTGGTGGTCGCGGAAGACGCACCCCACGGCTTCAATGTGAGCCACCGCGACGCGTTCAACGCCGCCCTGCTGGAGTTCCTCGCTCGCTGACCCAACTGCTCGCCCTGCGCCGGTCCGGTCGGCTCCTCAGACCGGGCCGGCGGCGGGAGGCCTACCGGATTTTGGGAGTCTCGAGACCACCCTCGTTGGCGCGTTCACCAGCGGCGGTTGGCCAACACCGGGAGCGCTTCCCGAGCAGCCGCGACATCGGCCACATCGAGGTCGACCACCAACAAACCGGGCTCGGCACCAAGGCGGTCGAGCACGGCGCCCCTCGGCGAGACCACGAGACTGTGGCCGACGCCGGTGGGCGCTTTCCCCGCACCGTGTCCAGGATCGGCCTGCCCGCACGCCGCGATGAACGTCGTCGAGTCCAGTGCCCGGGCGCGCGCCAGCAGCTCCCACTGCTCCACCTTGCCCGGCCCCGCACCCCAGGACGCCGCCACCACGATGAGGTCGGCCCCCTGGTCCGCCATCAGCTGATACATCCCCGGAAAGCGGATGTCGTAGCAGGTGCTCAGCCCGACGCGGACGTTCCCGATCTCGACAAGCACGGGCGCGGACCCGGGCGCCACCGTCCGCGACTCGGTGAATCCGTACGCATCGAACAGGTGCACCTTGTCGTAGTGCTCGTCGAGCAGCGTCCCGACGGCGAGCAGGGTGTTGCGCACGCGCCCGTCGCCGGCGGGGGTGAACATGCCGGTGATGATCCCCAGGTCGGCAGTTTCGGCCAGCTCCCGGACGCCGTCGGCCCAGGGCCCGTCGAGTGGTTCCGCGACCGGTCCGAGCGGCACGCCGAAGCGGCACATAGCCGCCTCGGGAAACACCACCAGCTCCGCGTCCGCTTCCGCAGCCTGATCGACGTAGGAAGCCATCGTGCGCAGGTTCTCCGCCGGGTCGGTGCCCGACGACATCTGCGCCAGCGCGATCCGCACGCTCAGTCCTGCACCCGCGCCATGGCCAGGACGTCCAGGGCGGCATCGAGCTGCTCCTCGCTGAGCCGGTCCGGCACGTGTCCCCGCTCCAGCACGACCTCGCGGATCGTCTTGCGCTCCTTCAATGCCTGCTTGGCCACCTTGGCTGCCTCCTCGTAGCCGATCGCCGAGTTCAACGGCGTCACGATGGAGGGTGAGGACTCCGCCAGCTCCCGGCAGTGCTCCTCGTCGGCCTCGGTGCCCTCGATACAGCGGTCGGCGAGCAGCCGAGACGCGTTGGCCAACAGTCGGATCGACTCGAGCAGGTTGCGGGCCATCACCGGGATCTGCACGTTCAGCTCGAACGACCCCGACGCCCCGGCCCAGGCGATCGCGGCGTCGTTGCCGATCACCTGCGAGCACACCTGCAGGGTGGCCTCCGGGATCACCGGGTTCACCTTGCCGGGCATGATCGAGCTGCCCGGCTGCAAGTCGGGCAGCCGGATCTCCCCGAGCCCGGTGCGCGGGCCGGACCCCATCCAGCGCAGGTCGTTGCAGATCTTGGTCAGCGACACCGCCAGCACCCGCAGCGCCCCTGAGGCCTCCACCAGCCCGTCGCGGGCCGACTGTGCCTCCACGTGGTCCACAGCCTCCGTCAAGACCTCGACCCCGGTGGTGTCACGCAACGCCGAGACCACGGCGGCCCCGAAACCGTCCGGCGCATTCAGCCCGGTGCCGACGGCCGTACCGCCGATCGCCAGCTCGCCCAGGTGCGGGAGCACCGCGTGGACACGTTCGATCCCCAGCGCGATCTGTCGGGCGTAGCCCCCGAACTCCTGACCCAGCGTGATGGGCACGGCGTCCATCAGGTGCGTGCGCCCCGACTTGACCACGTCCCGCCACTGCTGCTGCTTGCCCACCAGGGTGGCGTGCAGGTGTTCCAAGGCCGGGATCAGCTCGGTGACTGTCGCCTCGGTCGCCGCCAGGTGCGTGGCCGTGGGGAAGGTGTCGTTGGAGGACTGCGAGGCGTTGACGTGGTCGTTGGGGTGAACTTCCACTCCCGCCGTGCCCGCGAGCGTGGCGATGACTTCATTCGCGTTCATGTTCGAGCTGGTGCCCGAGCCGGTCTGAAACACGTCGATGGGGAACTGGTCGTCGTGCTGGCCGGCGGCGATCTCGTCGGCCGCCGCGGCGATCGCCCCCGCCTGCTCGTCAGCGATGATGCCCAGCTGCGCGTTCACCCGCGCGCACGCCCCCTTGAGCAACCCGAGTGCCCGGATCTGTGCCCGCTCCAGCCCGCGCCCGCTGATCGGGAAGTTCTCCACGGCGCGTTGGGTCTGCGCTCGCCACAGCGCGTCGACAGGGACGCGCACCTCACCCATCGTGTCGTGCTCGATCCGGTACTCACCCTGCTGTTCGTCAGTCATGGCTAGGACACTGCCACGCGACCTTGCCGCTGTGCACGTTTCTCTGCACCAGGCGGCGTGCACGTCGGAGGCGTTGCCTATGGTGAGGCGGCACACCGCCGATGCGAGGAGAAGCCGTGACCGAGACGACGTGCGACCTGGTGGTGGTCGGCGCGGGACCTGCCGGCCTCTACGCCGCTTACTACGCGGGTTTTCGCGGGTTGACGGTGGCCATCGTGGACACGTTGCCGGAGCCCGGGGGGCAGGTCACCGCGATGTACCCGGAGAAGATGATCTTCGACGTCGGGGGCTTCGCCGCCATCAAGGGTCGTGACCTGGTGACCGGACTGGTCGAGCAAGCGGGGCAGTACCAGCCGACCTATCTGCTCGGGCGCCAAGCGGTGCGCCTGACGCCCGAGGGCGCCGGCGGCTACAGCGTCGAGCTCGCCGACGGCGCCACCGTGCAGACGCGTTCGATCCTCATCACCGGCGGCCTGGGCACCTTCACCCCACGGCCACTGCCCGCCGGGCAAGAGTGGGCCGGGCGGGGCGTGGTGAACTTCGTGCCCGCCCTGGCGGCGCACGCGGGTCAGGACGTGGTGGTCGTCGGCGGCGGCGACTCCGCCTTCGACTGGGCTCTTGCCCTGCACCCGGTGGCCAAGAGCGTCACCCTGATACACCGGCGCGCCAAGTTCCGCGCCCACGCCGGGACGATCACCGCCGTGCAGGAGCTGGGCATCGAGCTGGTCACCGACGCCCAGGTCAAAGAGCTCCGAGCGGGCGCCTCCGGGGAGCTGGCGGAGGTGGTCGTGGAGGTCGACGGCGCGCTGCGCACCCTGCCCGCCCAAGCGGTGATCGCCGCCCTGGGCTTCACCGCCGACCTGGGGCCGCTCACCGAGTGGGCGCTGGAGATCGACCGGCGCCAGATCGTCGTCGACTCGCACATGCGCACCGCCCGTCCGCTGATTTACGGTGCCGGCGACATCGTCACCTACCCCGGCAAGGTCAGCCTGATCGCCACCGGGTTCGGTGAGGCGGCGACGGCGGTCAACAACATCGCGGTCGAGCTCGACCCGTCCGCGCACCTGTTCCCCGGGCACAGCTCCAACGAGGGCTGATCAGGGAAGCGGGCGGTTGCCGTCGTCGACCAGGCTGTCGAAGTCGACGCTGGAGTACTCGCGCAGCTTTGTGAGCCGGTGGTAGCCGTCGATCATTCGTACGGTCCCGGACTTGGAGCGCATGACGATGGACTGGGTGGTGCAGCCCCCGCCCTGGTAACGCACCCCACGCAGGAGATCACCGTCGGTGATGCCGGTCGCACAAAAGAAGACGTTGTTGCCGGACACCAGGTCCTCGGTGGTCAGTACACGCGAGAGGTCGTGCCCGGCGTCCAGCGCCCTGCGCTTCTCGGCGTCGTCGGTGGGGGCCAGGCGCCCCTGGATGGCGCCCCCCATGCAGCGCATGGCCGCCGCCGCGATGATGCCTTCTGGCGTGCCCCCGACGCCCAGCAGCATGTCCACCCCGGAGTCCGGGCGGCACGCGGCGATGGCGCCGGCCACGTCGCCGTCAGAGATGACGCTGATGCGCGCCCCGGCTGCGCGGACCGCACGCATCAGCTGCTCGTGGCGTGGCCGGTCGAGGATGCAGACCGTGACGTCGGACACGCTCGCGCCTTTGGCCTTGGCCACCCGATTGATGTTCTCGGCCACCGGCGCGGTGATGTCGATGACGTCGGCGGCTTCGGGTCCGACCGCGATCTTTTCCATGTAGAAGACTGCAGACGGGTCGAACATCGCACCGCGGTCGGCCACGGCCAGCACCGCGATGGCGTTGGGCATGCCCTTGGCCATGAGGGTGGTGCCATCGATGGGGTCGACGGCGACGTCGCAGTCGGGGCCGTCGCCGTTGCCCACCTCCTCGCCGTTGAACAGCATGGGCGCCTCGTCCTTCTCGCCCTCCCCGATCACCACGACACCGCGCATGGACACCGAGCCGATGAGCATGCGCATCGCGTCGACCGCGGCGCCGTCGCCGCCGTTCTTGTCCCCTCGCCCGACCCAGCGACCGCCGGCCATGGCCGCGGCCTCCGTCACCCGCACGAGCTCCATCGCCAGGTTGCGGTCAGGGGCTTCGCGGCGGCGGTTCGTGCTCGGCAGCTGCTCGGTCGGGTTGGTCACTGAGGGCCTCCTGGTCGGCGTTCGGCGCGCGTGCGCACCTCGATTCTCGCAGAGATCACCGTTGGAGCCCGCACCCTGGGCGTCTGGGCACGACGGCGGTGGGACAATAAGACCCGTGCCCGCCGACAAGCCACGTCATCTGCAGTCCTCCAGGGACATGTTCCTGACGATGGTCCCGTTGGTGCTGATCGTGCTGGCGCTCGCCGGGTTGGCCCGGGCCTGCAGCTTCAGCCCCGGCGGCCCAACCGCTAGCGCACCCCCGAGTGTGGACGCCGGGGCTGCGCTGTCGGCGGACGCGGCGACGGTGAGCTTCCCGTTGCGCGCTCCGGCGCTGCCTGCTGGTTGGGTCTCCAACTCCGGGAACCGGCACACCGCGGGCGGTGCTCAGGGCGGGGTGGTCGAGGACACCGGATGGATCAGCCCCGCGGGCCGGTACCTACGGCTCGCGCAGAGCAGTGCCGGCGCGGATGCCCTGGTGGCCGATGAGCTGCAGGGCCGACGAGCGGCGTCGGGCAAGGCTCAGGCCGGCGGTCGGGACTGGACGGTCTACGCCCACCAGGACGCGGAGACCGCGTGGGTGGCCGATCTGGGTGAGGTGCGCCTGCTCATCACCGGCAGCGGCAGCCAGGACGAGTTCAGCACGCTGGCCACGGCCACTGTGCGGGCGATACCTCTTTCGCGCTAACTCGGCGGCGTCTGCGCAGCGTTGGCCAGCGCGTTCTCCACGCGGGTCCGCGCTCCGGCCAGGTGCTCGTCACAGCGGGCGGCCAGTGCTTCCCCGCGTTCCCACAACGCCAGTGACGCGTCCAGGTCGAGGCCGCCCTGCTCGAGCGCCCGGACCACCTCCACCAGCTCGTCGCGTGCCTGCTCATACCCGAGCTCAGCCGGTGGTGTGGTCATTACTCTGCCTCCGTCACTACCGTCGCGTGCACCGCCCCGTCGGCCACCCGTATCCGCAGGCCGGCACCCGGGGGTGCCTGCGCTGTTGCGCGCACCACGTGGGCGTCGGTGCCGTCCACCCGCTGCACCACGGCGTAGCCACGGGCCAGGGTAGCCGCCGGTCCGAGCGCGCTGATCCGAGCGCGAAGGTGGCCGGTCGCCGCCTCCGCACGCTCCAACACCCGACGCACGTCCCGCCGCGCACCCGACCGCAGTCGACTTACCTCCTCGCTGCGTGCCTCGATTGCCCGTGCGGGCTCGGCCAGTACCGGACGGCTGCGCAACTGGGCCAACGTCCGCGACTCCCGCACCACCCAGGCCTGCAGCGCGGCCCGGCTGCGAGCGCGCATCTCCCCGACCCGTGCGCTCTCGGCGGCAGCGTCAGGTACCAAGTGTTTCGCGGCGTCGGTGGGGGTGGCGGCCCGCACGTCGGCCACCAGGTCGCACAAGGGGTTGTCCGGTTCGTGGCCGATCGCGCTGACCACCGGGGTGTGGCACGCCACCATCGCCCGGCATAGCGCCTCGTCGGAGAAGGGGAGCAGGTCCTCGACGCTGCCACCGCCCCTGGCCAGCACGATCACGTCCACCGCGGCATCGCGGTCCAGCTCGGCGAGGGCGGCAATGATTTGCGGTACCGCCGTCGGACCTTGTACGGCCGTGTTGCGGACCGCGAACTGCACCGCAGGCCAGCGCGCGCCGGCCACGGTGAGCACATCGCGTTCGGCGGCACTGGCCCGTCCGGTGATCAGCCCCACGGTGCGTGGCAGAAACGGCAGCGGGCGTTTGAGTCGGACGTCGAACAAGCCCTCGGCATGCAAGAGCTGGCGCAGGCGTTCGATCCGGACCAGCAGCTCGCCGACGCCCACGGGACGGATTTCGTCGACGCGCAAGGAGAACGTGCCCCGCCCCGCGTAGAACGTCGGCGTCCCGTGCACGATCACCCGGCTCCCTTCGGCCAGCGGCACCGTACTGGCCTGCACCAGGCGGGGCGAGCAGGTCAGCGTCAGGGAGATGTCGGCGGCTGGGTCGCGCAGCACCAAGAACGCTGTGGCGGTGTTCGGTCGGGCGTTGATCTGGGTGAGCTGCCCCTCCACCCACACATCGCCCAGCCGTTGAATCCACTGCGCCACCTTCATCGAGACGGTGCGTACCGGCCATGGCTGCTCGGGCGTGCTGGGGCCGGGACTCACCGAGCGCGGGCGGTCACTCTGCGCGCACCGTGGAGATGCGGTTCGCCAGCATCGTCAGGAACGGCGCGCGCACCGCCGCGGACTGCTCATGGGTGAGCAACGCTTCGAGCTCGGTGAGGGACAGGGTGCGTAACCGCGCCCTCAGCTGGGCAAGCGTCATGGTGTCGTAGCCGGCGAGCGGTGCCTGCTCGCCTGCGGTCGCCGGCTTGCGTGCCTGGGCGGCGCCGTGGCCCGTCCGGGTGGCCGCCGGCACGGTCGAGTACAACGCGAAGCGTCCGGAACCACTGCGCCGCGAGGGCATCGGAGCAGACTCGGTGTCGGCGACCGGGTCGTCGAAGGTGGCCCAGGAGGGGGACTCCTCGGCCGGATGCAGGAACGACAACACCTCGTCGCCGCGGATGGCCAGCGCCGTCACCTGCTGCTGGACCCGCATGTAGTTCTGTAGCACCTGGCTCACGGCGGTGACCGGTAATGCAGCCATCGTCGAGGGCAGGTTACGGACCTCGGTCACAGTGGTCGCGGCAAGGCCCGCCGCAACGCGTACGGCCAGTGGCATACGAAACATGCCTACCAGGGTGCCTTATGCGCTGGTCGGCCCGGTAACGACCCACCGCAGGACGGGCGCGTCCGTAGAGTGGACTTATGTTTGCATCGTTGCATCCCGGCTCCGCCAAGCGTGTACTACTCGCCGAGCCCCGCGGTTACTGCGCCGGCGTCGACCGCGCGGTGGAGACGGTCGAACGCGCGTTGGACAAGCACGGCGCCCCGGTCTACGTGCGCAAGGAGATCGTGCATAACCGACACGTGGTGCAAACCCTGTCCGAACGTGGCGCGGTGTTCGTCGGCGAGACCGACGAGGTTCCGGAGGGCGCCTTGGTGGTGTTTTCCGCGCACGGCGTCTCCCCGGCAGTGCACGCCTCAGCGGCTGAGCGCGGACTGCGCACCATCGATGCCACCTGCCCGCTGGTCACCAAGGTGCACCAGGAGGCCAAGCGCTTCGCCCGGGACGACTTCGACATCCTGCTCATCGGCCACGAGGGCCACGAGGAGGTGGAGGGCACCGCGGGGGAGGCGCCGCAGCATGTGCAGCTCGTAGACGGCCCCGATGCCGTCGCCGCCGTGCAGGTGCGCGATGAGTCGAAGGTGATCTGGTTGTCGCAGACCACGTTGAGCGTGGATGAGACGATGCAGACGGTGCAGCGGCTGCGGGAGCGATTTCCCGCGCTGCAGGATCCGCCGAGCGACGACATCTGCTACGCCACGCAGAACCGTCAGGTCGCGGTGAAGGCGATGGCGCCCGAGTGCGACCTGGTCATCGTGGTGGGCTCGCGCAACTCCTCGAACTCGGTGCGGCTGGTGGAGGTGGCGCTGGGTGCGGGTGCGCGCACGAGTCATCTGGTGGACTACGCGGCCGAGATCGACGATGCCTGGTTGGACGGCGTGCAGACGGTCGGGGTGACCTCCGGGGCGTCGGTACCGGAGCTGCTGGTGCGCGGGGTCTTGGACCATCTGGCCGAGCGCGGCTACGGCGAGGTGCAGCCGGTCACCACCGCGAACGAGACCTTGGTCTTCGCGCTGCCCCGCGAGCTGCGCAAGGACCGCGCGACCCGCTGAGTCGTCAGACGCTGCGGCGGGGGTTGGGTCCAGGCCGCAGTCCGGCGGAGGTCGGCATCTCTTTTCCCGACGGCACCGCCTGTCCCGAGGGCACCGTCTTTCCCGACGGCGCTGCCTTTGCCGAGGTCGCGCCAACCCGGCGCGGCAGCACCTGAGCCCGCGGGCGGTACGCCGCCTGCGCAGCCTCGGTCCGCTCGGGCGTGCCTCGCGGGTAGGCACGACGCTGGATCACGATGCGTGCCACGCCAAGGCCGACGGTGGCCAGGGTGGTCAGAGCCATCGTGGGAAAGACGTTTACCAGAGGGAGCGCCAGCGTGATCACTTCGTCCTTCATGCCGCCTTTGGTGGACGTACCGAGCGCACGGACTACCAGCGGCACAGTGAGGGCCAAGATCAGGGGCGGCTGCACCATGGCTGCGAAGAGCTCCCGATGTGCGACGGCCAGCACCGCGGCGAGACAGCCTGCGACGTAGAAGGCCAGAAAGATTGAGGTGAGCGTGTTACCAAAGGTCAGGTCAATCACAATGCCGACGCCGGTCATCGCAAAAGCCACCAGCACGGCCCCCCACCAGGGCAGTCCGCGCTTGGACGCCACAACGGCGCGATCCGCCAACGGGACCCTGCGCGCGGGCTGGATCGTGATGCTCACGCCGCTGACCTTACCGGCACCATCGGGCTAGCCGGTGTGCTCCCGCAGTTCGGCGGCCATGACGCGCCGGGGGAGTCGATCGATCGGGGTGGGTTCGGGGACCTCGACGCCGGAAACCTGAAGATCGTTCAGCTTACGTGCGGTCACCAGCACCCGACTTTCCATCGAGCTGACCGTCGCGTTGAAGGAGTCGACGGCGCGCCCAAGTTGGGAGCCGAGCTTGTCGAGGTGCGAGCCCACGGTGACCAGTCGCCCGTGCAGCTCGCGACCGAGCGCCAGGATGGCAGCAGCGTCGTGGGACAAGGAATCCTGACGCCAGGTGTGCGCGACGGTGCGGAGCAGGGCGATCAGCGTGGTCGGCGTGGCGATGACGACGTTGTGGGTGAAAGCGTGCTCGAGTAATGCTGGGTCTGCGATCAGCGCTGCCTCGAGGAAAGGGTCTCCCGGCACGAAGAGCACCACGAACTCCGGGCTTGGCTCGAACGCTCGCCAGTAGCTCTTGGCAGCCAACGCATCCACGTGTGCGCGCAGCTGACGAGCGTGCTTGGCCAGCAGGGTCCGACGTTGCCCGTCGTCGGTGCTCTCGGCGGCGTCGAGGTATGCGGCGAAGGGGACCTTGGCGTCCACCACCACGTTCCGGTTGTTGGCCAGGCGCACCACCAGATCCGGTCGCACCCGCACAGGGCCGTCCGGGCCGTCGAACGTCGTCGACACCTGGGTGTCGAAATCGCAGTACGCCACCATCCCGGCGAGCTCCACCACCCGCTCCAGCTGCAGCTCGCCCCACCGGCCTCGCACCTGGGGGGCGCGCAGAGCGGTGACCAGCTGCGTGGTCTGCGAGGTCAGCTCGGCGGAGTTCCGGTGCATGCCGGCCACCTGCTCCTTCAGTCCCGCGTAGGCGTCGACGCGGGAGGTCTCTACGGCGGCGACGTGCTCGGCCAAGGCCCCCACGGCTTCGCGTAACGGCCCGACCACACCAGCCAGCTCGGCGCCGATCGCGCCGGACTGCCTCCGCGCCGAGTCCTCACTGAGTAGACTGATGGAGCGCCGTACGGCCTCCTCGTTCGCTCGCCCGGCGGCCAGCGATGCCTCAGCGGCGGCCAGCCGGGTGCCGCTGCGCGCCGCATGACCGCACCAGCCCAGCGCGACGCCCACGGCAAGCACCACGAGTAGCGCCAAAAGCAGCAACAGCGCGGTAGGGAGGTCCATGCCCAGCATCATCACGACGCGCACCGACACTTTCCGTCAAGACCCGGTTCTGTCGGCATGGTGCCCTAGCGTTCCGGGTATGCGAATCCTGCACACCTCCGACTGGCACATCGGCCGTACCTTCCACGGCGTCGATCTGCTCGCTGACCAGGAGCGGGTGCTGATGGACATGGCCGACCTGGTGGCTGCGCATCAGGTGGATGTGCTGGTGCTGTCCGGTGATGTGTACGACCGTGCCGTGCCCAGCGCCGAAGCCGTGGGCGTCTGCACGAGGGTGTTGGAGCGCGTTCGCGCGGCGGGTGCGGTCATCGTGGCCACGTCGGGCAACCACGACTCCGCGCCGCGGCTGGGTGCCGCAGCGTCGTTTGCGGCCGCCGGCGGGCTGCACTTACGCACCAGGGTCGCGGACCTGGCCACCCCGGTGCTCCTGGCAGATGAGCACGGCGAGGTGGCGTTCTACGGATTGCCGTTTCTCGAGCCGGACACCGCACGCCACGCCTTGCAGCAGCCGGGAGCGCGTACGCATGCCGCTGTGCTCGCCGCGGCAATGGACCGGGTCCGGGCAGATCTCGTCTCGCGGCCCGGTACCCGCAGCATCGTGCTGGCCCACGCCTTCGTGGTCGGGGCAGCGGCTGCAGGATCTGAGCGCAGCATCTCGGTGGGCGGGGTGGAAACCGTGCCCGTCGGCGTCTTCGACGGCGTTGACTACGTCGCGCTCGGCCACCTGCACTCCCCGCAGACGCTGACCGAGCGGGTGCGCTACAGCGGCAGCCCGTTGCCGTACTCCTTCGGTGAGCGCCACCACCGCAAGGCCGCGTGGCTGGTCGAGCTGGACGCGGCGGGTCTGGCCGAGGTGCGCGAGCTGCGGCTCCCGGTGGTCCGCGGGCTGAGCGAGCTCGAGGGCACACTCCCAGAGCTGCTCGAGGGCCCGCAGCACGCGCAGGCCGAGGCGCACTACGTGTCCGCTGTGCTCACCGATGCCGTGCGTCCGTTGGACGCAATGCGGCAACTACGGCGCCGCTTCCCGTGGGCGGTGCACTTGGAATGGCGCCGCCCCGCTGGCCACCGGGAGCTGCGCTACGCCGAGCGGGTGCGGGGCCGCTCCGACGCGCAAGTCGCGCACTCCTTTCTCACCGACGTTCGGGGTCGGCCCGGTCCAGCCGAGTCGAAATTAATGGAGTCGGCGTTTGCCGCGGGCACAGCGGGCCCGCCGCCATGAGGCTGCATTCTCTGCAGATCAACGCCTTCGGGCCCTTCGCGGGGACCGAGACGGTGAACTTTGACGCACTCGGCGCGGACGGACTGTTTCTGCTGCACGGCGAGACCGGCGCCGGGAAGACGACGGTGCTCGACGCGGTGGCCTTTGCGTTGTTCGGCCGGGTACCCGGCGCGCGAAGCGAAGCCAAGCGGCTGCTGTCCGATCACGCTGCGGCTGATGCCCGGCCCCAGGTGCAGCTGGAGCTGACCGTCGGCGGACGGCGTATGCGGCTGGTTCGCAGCCCCGAGTACGAGCGGGCGAAACGTCGCGGCTCGGGCACCACCAAGGAAAATGCCAAAGCGTCACTGACCTGGGTGGACGAGCCGGGTTCGGAAGGCATCACCCGCCTGGACGAGATCGGCGAGACGGTGTCGCAGCTGTTGGGCATGAGCGCGGACCAGTTCTTCCAGGTGGTGCTGCTGCCCCAGGGAGAATTTGCCCGCTTCCTCCGGGCCAGTACCGAGGACCGGGCGTCGGTACTGAAACGGCTGTTCGACACCGGCCGCTTCGGCGACGTCGAGACCTGGTTCCGGGAGCAGCGCAAGGACAGTGCGACACGGGTCGAGCAGGGCAAACGCGCGCAAGCGGTGTTGGTCGGCAAGCTGGCTACCGCCGCAGGCGTGGAAGACCACGAAGGCGACCAAGCACTAGAGCCGATCAGTTGGGCGGGCGCGCTGGCCGAGTCGACCCACGGGCTCACCGCGCAGCGTGAGCGGGAACTGGCCGCCGCCGAGGCCGCTACGCAGACGGCGCGTCGGCAGCTGACGACCGCGACGAAGGGCGCCGACGTGCTCGAGCGGCGCAGGAGAGCCCAGCGGGAGCTCGCCAAGTACGATGCCGATCGGCCGCAGCTGGCTGCCCGCGAGCAGCAGCTCCTGGCCGCGGAGTCTGCCCGCACCGTGGTGGCCGCTGCCGCTGAGGCGGAGGAGGCACAACAGCTGGCCGACGAGAAGCTCGACGCGGTGGAACAGCTCGAGGCGGCGGTGCGGGCCGATGTCGATGGGGCACGCGAACTCGGTGTTGACCTCGGTCGTGCGGTTGCCGGTTGGCGCGCCGAGCTGGGCACGTTGGCAGAGTTGGTTGCGCTCGCCGAGCGCACCGAACTCGACGTCGACGGGCTCACGGAGTTGCAGGCCGACGTCGCACGGCGCAGGGACGTGTTGGCCACGCGCGACGTGCAACGGTGCGCGCTGCCCCACGCGCTGGCCGAAGGCGAGGAGTGCCTGGCGCGGGCCCACCGAGCCGAGGAGTCACTGGCTGGGCGCGCAACCCAGCTCGAGTGTGCAGTCGATGCACTGGGCGCAGGAACACAGCTGATCGACGCACAGCTGCGCGCAGTGCAGACCGAGCGGGTGCGGGCAGTGGCGGTCGCCGCCCATCAGGACGCCAAGCAGCAGTGGCTGGAGCTGCGTGAACGTCGCCTCGATGGCATGGCCTCCGAGCTGGCCGGCACTCTGCAGACCGCTCAGTCCTGCCCGGTGTGTGGGTCGGCCGAGCACCCCTATCCCGCCGAACCCCGGGGCGATCACGTGAGCCGCGGGCAGGAACTCGCCGCCCGTGCGGCGGAGCAGCAGGCAGCACAGGTCGCCGACGCTGCGCGCGAAGTGCTGCACCAGACGGCGCAGCAGGTCGAGCTGTTGACCCAGCAGAGCGGGGGGCAGCCGCTGGAGGTTCTGTGCGCGGCCGAGGCTGCCGCCCGGGCCGCCCACGAGGAGGCGCAGTGCAGCGCCCGCGACAGACCGGCCGCTGCGCAACGGGTAGCCGAACTGCACTCGCAGCGCGACACGCTGGACGCCGAGATCCGTGAGCTCCGCACCGCTGCCGCCACCGCCGCCGAGCGCATCCGGGCGGCCCAGGAGCGAATCATCGCAGCGCAACACCGGCTGAGCATGGCCCGTGGCGCTGACGCGGATGTGCGAATGCGCCAGGACCGCTTGGATCGCCTCGTGGTGGCGGCCGACGCGTTGCTCGTAGCGCAGGCTGCGGCGCAGGTGGCGAGCGCACACACACAGCATCGCCACGCCAGGACCGTGTTGGCTGCGTCGCAGGCCGGATTCTCCGATGTCGCGGCCGGGCTGGCCGCTGCGTGCCAGGACTCGGTCGTGCTGGAGATGCGTGCCGCTTTGGAGGCGGCGCGCGACGCCGAGGTCGCGGCACAGGCGGTGCTCGCCGAGCCTGAGGTCGTGGCGACCCCGGATGTCGACGTCGACCTTGTGGCACCGCAGCAGGCGTCTGCGGACGCCGACGCCGCGCTGGGTCAAGCCCAGGGTGCTGCGTCAGATGCCCGACGCAAGAGCGTGGAGGTGCGCGATTTATTGGCGGATCTCACGGCATTGGAGTCGTCTTTGGGACCGGAGCTCGACCGGCACCGAGAGCTCGCCGCGTTGGCGGACGTCATCAATGGCCTGGGCCAGAACAGCCGTCGGATCTCGCTGCACTCCTACGTCCTGGCCGCACGCCTGGAGGAGGTTGCTGAGGTGGCGTCTGGTCGGCTACGGCGCATGTCAGGCGATCGGTACGAGTTCGTACACTCCGATGCGCCAGGGGCCCGCGGGACGCGCGGTGGACTCGGCCTGGACGTCCGAGACGACTACACCGGCGCAGTGCGTTCCGCCAAGACGCTGTCCGGCGGCGAGGCGTTCCTGGCCTCGTTGGCGCTCGCGCTCGGCCTCGCCGACGTGGTGGCCGCGGAGTCCGGCGGGGTGTTGCTGGACACGTTGTTCATCGACGAGGGCTTCGGTTCGCTGGATTCAGGCACGTTGGAGGAGGTGATGGCCGTGCTCGATGATCTCCGGGCCGGCGGCCGAGTCGTCGGACTGGTCAGTCACGTCGACGAGCTCCGCCAGCGGATCCCCAATCGGCTGCTTGTTCACAAGGGTCGGAACGGGTCTCGGCTGGAGCTCAGCTCGGTCTGAGCTCCGGTACTGCGGCGCGATTGCCGAGCGGTGGGCGTTCACGCCACCGTGGACGTGGCTGCTCGGCGTCGGGATCAAGCTCGTGCGGTCCCTGCTGTGGTTGGCCTGGCAGCCCGTCGATCACGCTGCTCATCGCGACTGGGTGGTCCTGGTCGGCACCTACTTCGCGTTCTTCATCTTGGCCGACGTCACGACCACCAATGTTCTCGGTGCGGATCCGGTGCGAACCCGCGCCCGCACAGCCAGGGGGATCCCGGTCCACCAGCAGCTGTTCGCCAAGAACGGCGCCCTGCTCGTCATCGTCGGGCTCCCGACCCTGCTGCTCACGGCGGTGCTCACCGCACTGCTCGAGACTCCGCAGCGCCTGGCCATCACCTTTCCCGACGTTGCGCTGCCGATCTTTGCGTGGCTTGGGGTGGGCAACCTGGTGTCCGTGCTCCTGCCGGTCGCCGTGGTGCCGCTACATCGCCGATGGCAGCAGCGCCACGACCGACGCTCCACGATGCGGTGGCTCTGGCACTTCTTGCTGCCCTACACGCCGTGGACCCCGTCGGCCAGGCTCCGCGCGCACTGCTCGGCCAGCAGCTGAACCACTCGCTCGGGCCGGATGTCCGCAGCCTGCTGCACGCGCTGGTCGGACTGCTGATCTGGGTGATCGGCACGTGGCTCGCCGGCGTCGTGGTGCACCGCCGCGGGCTGCGGCTCCGCTGAGCGCCCGCTAGCCGCCCCAGGTCCACTCGGCGATCTCCGGCAGATCCTGGAAGTGCTCGCGAACGTAGCTGTGGTGGCGCTCCAGCATCTCCCGGCAGTGCGCGGCCAGCTTCTCGCCGTTCTCCGGCACACGCCGGGCACGCCGCAGCGCCTCCAGCACCAGGTGGTAGCGGCTCATCTCGTTGAGCACCACCATGTCGAACGGTGTGGTGGTGGTGCCCTGCTCCATGAAGCCGCGGACGTGAAACCGCCCGGCCCCGGTGCGCCCGTGCAGTAGCTCGTGCACCGCCCGGGGATAGCCGTGGAAGGCGAACACCACGTCCGTATCCCGGGTGAACAGGTCCAGGAAGGTGTCTTCACTGAACCCGTGCGGGTGCTCGGAGTGGGGGAGCAACGCCATCAGGTCAACCACGTTGACCACCCGCACCCGCAGGTAGGGCACCCACTGGCGCAGCAGCTCCGCCGCCGCCAGGGTCTCCATCGTCGGCACATCCCCGGCGCAGGTGAGCACCACATCCGGGTCCTGGGCATCGTCAGGTTCAGTGCCCGCCCAGTCCCACACCGAGGCACCCGCCGCACAGTGCGCGTTCGCCGCCTCGATGCTCAGGTACTGCAGGTGCTGCTGCTTGTCGGCCACCATCAGGTTCACGTGGTCCCGGCTGCGCAGGCAGTGATCGGCGATGGACAGCAGGCAGTTGGCGTCCGGCGGCAGCCACACCCGCACCACCTCCGGCGACAGCGGGATCACCGTGTCGATCAAGCCGGGCCCTTGATGGCTGAACCCGTTGTGGTCGTTGCGCCAACAGGTGGACGTCAGCAGCACGTTCAGCGAGGCCACGGGGCTGGCGCCACGGCAGCTCGGCGGCATGCTGCAGCCACTTGACGTGCTGGATCAACATCGAGGCGCTGACCATGGCGAACGCCTCGTAACTGGCGAACAGCCCGTGCCGGCCACTCAACAGGTAACCCTCCAGCCAGCCTTCGCACAGGTGCTCGCTGAGCACCTCCATTACGCGGCCCTGTGGGGAGAGGTGGTCGTCGGTGGACAGGACCTCCGCCTGCAGGCAGCGGTCGGTGGCGTCGAACACGTCCTGCAGTCGGTTGCTGGCGGTCTCGTCGGGGCAGAACAACCGGAAGTCGCCGCCACCGTCCGCGGCGCGCTGCGTGCGGCGGTAGACGTCGCGCAGCAGCTCGCCGAGGGGCTGCGTGGTTTCGTGGGACACGGTTCCGGGGCCGGGGAGCTCCAGCGCGTAGTTCTCTGTCGGTGGGACATCCAGTGCCCGCACCAATCGGCCGCCGTTGGCGTACGGCGTGGCTCCCATCCGCTTGTCACCACGCGGAGCAAGCCCAGCGACATCCGCGTCCAAGGCGCCCTCGGAGTCGAACAGAGTCTCCGGGGAGTAGGAGCGCAGCCAGCTCTCCAGCTGCGCGAGGTGCTCCGGGTTGTCCCGCACCCCCGAAAGCGGCACCTGATGGGCCCGGAAGGTGCCCTGCACCTGCACGCCGTCCACCACGTCCGGCCCGGTCCACCCCTTCGGGGTGCGCAGCACGATGGCCGGCCACCTGGGAAATCCTTCCGCTGCCTCGTCCCCGCGCGCGGCGACCTGGTTGGCGCGGATCTGGGCGTGGCTATCCGTGAGAGCCTGCTCCAGGTCGCCGAAGACCTGATGCGGGTCGTCGCCGGACACCACGATCGGATCCCAGCCCTGCGCCGCGAGGAACATGCACAAGTCGGCGTCGGAGCTGCGGCCGAGCACCGTGGGCCCGGAGATCTTGTAGCCGTTGAGGTGCAGGATCGGCAGCACGGCACCGTCGCGCCGCGCGTTGAGGAAGGCAGGCAACTTCCAAGACGCCGCCAACGGACCGGTCTCGGCCTCACCGTCGCCGATGACGCACGCCACCAGCAGCTCGGGGTGATCGAAGGCGGCGCCGGCGGCGTGCACCAAGGCGTAGCCCAGTTCGCCGCCCTCGTGGATGCTGCCCGGGGTCTGCACGCTGACGTGGCTGGGAATGCCGCCCGGGGTGGAGAACTGACGCACCAGGTTGCGCAGGCCGTCGGTGTCGGTGGAGATCCGCGGGTAGACCTCGGAGTAGCTGCCCTCCAGGTAGGTGTTGGCGATCAGCGCCGGGCCGCCGTGACCGGGACCGGTGATGTAGAGGCATTCGGTGTCGGTGCGCCGGATCAGCCGGTTGAGCAGCGTGTAGATCATGGACAGGCCGGGGCTGGTGCCCCAGTGCCCGAGTAGTCGTGGCTTGATGTGCTCGACCTTCAACGGCTCGCGGAGCAAGACGTTGTCCTGCAGGTAGATCTGCGCCACGGTGAGGTAGTTGGCCGCGGTCCACCACCGCAGGTCGAGCTCCAGCTCCGCATCGTCGTAGTGGCTCATTTCTCCCCTCGCAGGACGGCGGTCAGCTCGAGCGGGTTGTACACCGCCGCATCCTCGACGCGCTGCCCGTCGAGGAACAGCACGGGCGTGCCGTCCGGGTCCTGGGTCTGGAACTCGCTCTCGGTGACCTGCACCCACTGCTCGTAGCGGGCTGTGCGTACCCCGGAGGCGAAATCCTCATCGGTGATCCCGGCCCGTTCACCCGCGGCGAGCAGGTCGTCGACGGTGAAGCCGCCCGTGTGCTCCTCGGGCTGGTGGGCGAAGAGGTCGGTGCGCAGGTCGTCGAAGTGTCGGGACTCCGCGGCGAGGGCCAGCGCATTGCACGCCCGCACCGACTCCGGTCCCAGCATGGCCCGCATCCGGTACTCGACCGCCAGATCGCCCGCCGTGATCTCCTCGCGGAGCAGCTCGGCGTTTGCCCGCTCGAACTTGGCACAGTAGGGACATTGTGGGTCCTCATAAACCACCAGACGTCTAGCTGCGCCCGAATAGCCTTCCAGCACCCCGCCGTTAGGGGTGTGCTCGCGGGGCATCCTCATCGTGTCGTTGTCGGCCATGCCTCCAGGATGCCTCCCGCCCAAAGACCACACCGGTTGAGACTCGGAGCGCTGGGTTCGGACGAGTGCGCCGAGTGCGATGAGCGCCAGGGCAGCGACGCCGAGGGTGAAGGTGATTCCGGCTGCGGTAATGCCGAAGGACTGCACCGCGAAACCCAGGCCGAGCACCGGTAAGGACAGCGCCACGTAGAGCACCACGAAGAACGTCGACGTCACCTCGGCCTTGCGAGCCGGGTCGACCTGGTCGGTGATGGCGGCCAGCCCTTTACTGAAGCTCATCCCCTGCCCGGCGCCGGCGATCACGGCCCCGGTGATGAGCGCGAGCATCGAGGTCTGCCACAGCGCCAGCGCGATCAGCAGCATGCCGAGCGCCAGCGTGACGCAGCCGAGATTGACGGCGCGGTTGCGCGGCATGCGGCGGAGCGCGATCTGCGCCACGGTGGACGCCCCGAACACGATGAACACCACCAGGCCCTCCACCGCGTGGTTGTGCACACCCAGCACGTCGGAAAGCAACCGTGGTGAGAGGGCCGTGAACAGCCCCAGCACGGCGAACCCGGCGAAGCCCGCGATGGAGGCGCTCACGAACGTCTGCCGGGCTTGCGCGGGCACCGACAGCCGCTGCAGGTGTGGGCGTGCCCCGGGTTGCACGTCCACGGTCTCCGGGCACAGCGCTAGGAGCACCCCAGCGACGACGACCAGCCCGATGTGCACGACGAAGTCCAGGTGCAACGGCCAGGGCAGGTACTGCACGGCCAGCCCGGCCAGCAGCGGCCCGAGGCCGAGTCCGCCGATGTTGACGCCGGTAGCGACGTAGGACGCGCGGTCCTTCCAGTGCGCCGGTGCCAGCTCGATCACCGCCGCCGTGGCCGTGCCGGTGAAGATGCCGGCGGAAACCCCGGAGAGCAGGCGCCCGACCAACAACTGCCAGATTCCCCCGGAGGCGAGGAAGAAGACCCCGCTGGCTATGGCGAATCCCAGTCCGGCCACGAGCATCGGACGTCGACCCAGGGTGTCCGACCACCGCCCGAGACCCCGCAACGCGGCCAGTACCCCGACGGCGTACACCGCGTAGATCACGGTCAGCATCTCCACCGAGAAGCCGAGCTTGGCCTGGTACAGCGGGTACATCGGGGTCGGCATGGTGGTGCCCAGCATCACGACGGCGAAGGTGAACGCCAGGGCGGCGAAGGCCGCGCCGCGACTCACGTGCGCAACATTATTCGCCCCGGGACGACGCAGGATGGAACCCGACGGAGTTTTGCAACCCCTCGTCAATGAGATCGCCCGACGCGGTGGCGTCGTCGCCTACGCCAACAATTGTGAGAGCGCCCTTCGACTCGTACAACACGTAACGGACGTCGCTCAGCCGCTGGGTACCGAGTTGGCGTAGCTGGGCAAAGAGGTCGCTGTCGGTGAGGCCGCAGCGGCGCAGCTGTCCGCGGCGGAGCTCGCCGTTGACGACGAGGACCCGGACGCGATGGTCGAACAGCTTGTTGAGGGTGGGGTGGAAACGCAGCCAGCTGGCCAGCCGATGCACCACGATGAGGGTGAGCAGGGCACCGGCGCCGGTGACAAAGGATTGGCTACTGGATACCGCGGTACGGCCGACGATCGCTCCGATCGCGACGGCGGTCGCGAAGTCGATGATCGTCCACTGGGCGAGGGTGCGGCGCTCACCCAGGCGGAGACCGACGAGCGCGACGAGATATATGAGTACTGCCTTGCCGGCCACCAAACCGAGACTCTGCCAGTCACCGCTGATCCAGGACATTGCATCGCTCCGCTCATTGGTTGCTCGTGTGCCCTCCAGTGGAGCAGAGCAGGCTGCCCGCCGCGCGACGGATGGGCGTGCCCCGGTCCGTAGACTCCACCGACCGTGAGCCTCACCCTCGGAATCGTCGGACTGCCCAACGTCGGCAAGTCCACCCTGTTCAACGCCCTGACCAACAGCGACGTGCTGGCGGCGAATTATCCGTTCGCCACCATCGAACCCAACGTCGGCATGGTGGCCTTGCCGGACCCCCGCCTGGCCCAGCTGTCGGAGGTGTTCGACTCGGAACGCATCGTGCCCGCTACGGTGTCCTTTGTGGACATTGCCGGCATCGTCAAGGGCGCGAGCGAGGGCCAGGGGTTGGGCAACAAGTTCCTGGCCAACATCCGCGAGGCCGACGCCATCTGTCAGGTGGTGCGGGTGTTCGCCGATGACGACGTGGTGCACGTGGACGGCAAGATCGATCCGATCGCCGACATGTCCGTCATCGAGACCGAGCTAATCATCGCCGACCTGCAGACGCTGGAGAAGGCCATCCCGCGGCTGGAGAAAGAGGCGCGCACGCAGAAGGACCGCAAGTCGGTGCTGGAGGCAGCCCAGACGGCGGAGACCGTGCTCAGCGACGACCGCACGCTGTACTCCGCGGCCAAGGACGTGGACCTGGACGTGCTGCGTGAGCTGTCGCTGCTGACCACCAAGCCATTTCTCTACGTGTTCAACGCCGATGAGAGCGTGCTCACCGACGCCGCGCGGGTGGCCTCCCTCGCCGCGGCAGTGGCCCCTGCGGACTCGGTGTTCCTCGACGCCAAGATGGAACAGGAGCTGCTCGAGCTGGACGAGGAGTCCTCGATGGAGCTCCTGGAGTCCATCGGGCAGACGGAGCCGGGACTGCAGGCGCTGGCCCGCAAGGGATTTCATACCCTCGGTTTGCAGACCTACCTGACGGCCGGCCCCAAGGAATCAAGGGCGTGGACCATCCACCAGGGCGCCACCGCGCCCCAGGCCGCCGGCGTCATCCACACCGACTTCGAGCGGGGCTTCATCAAGGCCGAGATCGTGCACTTCGACGAGCTGATGGCGGCCGGGTCGATGGCGGCCGCGAAGGCTGCCGGCAAGGTGCGCATGGAGGGCAAGGACTACGTGATGCACGACGGCGACGTGGTCGAGTTCCGCTTTGGAGGAACATCTAAAAGCAAGGGGTAAGTGCGGATGCGCTTCTCCGTCTGTCATCGAGAGAGCGAGTTGACAGACTGACCACGCCCACGCGTTGACACCAGAGGCTATCGGGCGCACCCATGTTGGTGAGGCAGTGCCCCGATGGTCGCATCCCCCGCTGCTGTGGTCATCGTTGGTCTGCTTGGCGCGGTGATCGGGTCTTGAAATCCGTAGCGATCTCATCGAACGTCGCCCATCGAATGCCTTCGTGGCTGTTGATGTATTCGATCAGCCGCTCATGCATCAGCAACACTTGCGGGCGACCGGAGACATCCGGATGTACGGTCATCGTGAACACGCCATAGTCGTGCTCGCGGTACATCCAGTCGAACTGGTCGCGCCACAGTTGCTCGATGTCACGCGGATTGACGAAGCCGTGGCTGTTGGGGCTGGACTTGATGAACATCATCGGCGGCAGGTCGTCGAGGTACCAATTGGCGGGGATCTCGACGAGGTCGCTCTCCTCGCCGCGTACCAGCGGCTTCATCCACTCCGCGGCCGGCTTTTCGTAGTCGATCTTGGTCCAGCTGTCGCCCACGCGCACGTAGTAGGGCTCGAAGTCTCGGTGCATCAGCGAGTGGTCGTAGGTGATACCGCGGTCAAGCAGGATCTCGTTGGTGATGGCGCTGAACTCCCACCACGGTGCGACGTAGCCGGTGGGTGAGGTGCCTGAACGACGCTTGATGAGCGCGATGCAATGGTCAAGGACGTCGGTTTCCTGCTCCCGGCTCATCGCGATCGGGTTCTCGTGGCTGTAGCCGTGCGCGCCGACTTCGTGCCCGGCTTCGACACAGGCGTCAAACACGCCGGGGAAGGTGTCGATGGAGTGCCCCGGCCAGAAGAAGGTTTGTCTTAGGCCGTAACGGCGGAACAGCTCGAGGATGCGTGGGGTCCCCCGCTCGCCGGCAAACATGCCGCGGGAGATGTCGTCGGGGGAATCCTCACCTCCGTAGGACCCGAGCCACCCGCCCACGGCATCGATGTCGACTCCGTAGGCCACCAAGATCTCCTTACTCATACTCCTCCTTCGCCGGCGTCCAGTTTCGCTTCCAACCAGCGAGTGTGCACCGGACCGGATCGAAGCTCAGCGTCGCCCAGTAGGCGCTGATGCAGGGGCGCGGTAGATCGCACGCCCTCAATTCGAAACTCAGCCAGCGCCTGCGAGGCACGCGCCAGCGCCTGCTCTCGGTCGGCTCCCCAACAGATCAGCTTACCGATCAGCGAGTCGTAGAACGGCGAGATCACGTCGCCCTGCACGAAGCCGGTGTCGACCCGGACACCGGGTCCGCTCGGGAGGTCGAAGCGGGTGAGCTGTCCGGGGCAGGGTTGGAAGTTGTTGTCCGGATCTTCGGCGTTGATGCGCAGTTCCACCGCGGCGCCGTCGATCGCGATGTCCTGCTGGTGCACTGAGACTGACGACCCACCAGCCACCCGCAGCTGCTCGGCGACGAGGTCGATGCCCGTAATCACTTCGCTGATGGGATGTTCCACCTGGATGCGGGTGTTCATCTCCATGAAGTAGAACCGGCCGTGCTCGTCGAGCAGAAATTCCACCGTTCCCGCGCCGCGGTACGTCACTTTCTGGGCCAGCCGAACCGCGGCGGCGGTGATGTCTTCCCGCGTGGTGGCTTCCAGGCCGTAGGCCGGTGCTTCCTCCAGCAGCTTCTGCCGTCGCCGCTGCACCGAGCAGTCTCGTTCGAACGCGTGGACGACGTTGCCGTGGTCGTCGGCGATGATCTGGACCTCGATATGACGCGCTTGCGGCACCGCGCGCTCGAGGTACACGGTGTCGTCGCCGAACGCCGAGCGGGCCTCGGCCTTCGCGGCCAGCAGTACGTCGGCGAGTTGGTTGCTGTTGTCGACTGGACGGATTCCTCGGCCGCCGCCGCCCGCCGATGCTTTTACCAGCAGCGGGTACCCGATGTCCCGCGCCGCTCGTAACGCCTCTTCGGCGTCGGCCACCGGCCCACTACCGGGCACAACCGGGACGCCGGCCTGCTCGGCGGTGCGGCGCGCCATATCCTTGTTGCCCATGCTGTCGATGACCCCGGCCGGTGCGCCAACGAACACGAGCCCGGCCTCAACGACTCTCGCCGCAAACTCGGCGCGTTCGGACAGGAATCCGTAGCCCGGGTGCACGGCGTCGGCCTCGCTGGCGCGGGCGGCTTCCAGTATCGCGTCGATGTTCAGGTAGGACTTCACCGCCGACGACCCGCCGATGTGGAACGCTGCATCGGCCAGCTGTACCCACCGTGACTCCTTGTCGGCATCGGAGTAAACCGCCACCGCTTCGATCCCGACTTCGTGACAGGCGCGGATGATACGCAGCGCGATCTCGCCCCGGTTGGCAATCAGTACCCGGCGTAGCCCGCTCACGAGCCGTCGTATTCAGCGATGTCCTGTCCCATGGCTACCTCGTCCCCGTCGTCTACGAGGAACTTCGTTACGGTGCCGGCTTCCGCAGCTTTCACCTCGTTGAAAGTCTTCATCACCTCGATGAGCGCGATTGTCTGCCCCTTGCTGACCTCGTCGCCCTCAGTGACGTACGGGTCGGCATCTGGTGAGGGTCTCCAGTACAACAACCCGGGCATCGATGCTGTCAAAGTCGGCAACGTGTTCTCCTTGTCATGGTTGGGAGCATGCTTCACCCGTAGAGGGCCGTGCGCACCCGCTCCAGCCGTTTACCGCGCTCGCGCCGCGCCGCCAACGCCGTGTCGAGGTCCACCGAGGTGAAGGAAACCTGGTCCCCGGTCTTGGTCTGCGCGATGCGGTCGCGGTCGACCGAGATCACGGTGGCGATAGTGGCGTAACCGCCGCCGGTCACGGCGTCGTTGAGCAGCACAATCGGCTCGTCGCCACCCGGGACCTGAACTGAGCCCACCGGATACCCGAGATCCACGACGTTCGCGGGATCGCTGCCAGCGCCGAACGGTTGCTTTCGATCGACGAAATCCAACTTCCCGCCACGCAGCCGGTAACCCACGCGGTCCGCGTCCTTGGTGACCTTCCAGGTGGTATCGAGAAACGATCGCAAACCGGCCTCGGTTAGCCGGTACGCGCACAACCCCACCACCGCGCGCAGCTCGGCGACGGGAGGAAACGCTGGTCGTAGCTCGGCCGGGACATTCGTTCCGTTCCCCGGTGAAGTGCTCGACGGCGGCCGCCCCAGTGCGAGGCGATCGCCATCGGCTAACTTCCTCCCCTGATATCCGCCGATCCCCGTAAGGGTGTAGGTAGAGCGTGACCCGAGGTATTCCGGGACGTCGACGCCTCCGCTCACCGCGATGTAGATGCGTGCACCACCGGTGATCATCGCGAAACCCAAGACGTCCCCCGACCCCACGCCCAGCGTCTGCCATTGCTCAACTGGATTGCCATTGAGCGTGACCGGGCCCGCCGCGCCGGTCACCGCGATCCACCGATCGTCGGTGAATTCCAGCTCCGGGCCGATATAGGTCGCCTCCAGCGTCGCAGCCCCGGGCGGGTTGCCGACCAACATGTTCGCGATCCGGTGGGAGTACTGGTCCATTGCGCCCGACGGCGGCAGACCGATCGCGTAGTGGCCGTCTCTCCCGGAGTCCTGCACCGTGGTGTACAGGCCGCCGGAACGCACGAGGACATCGCTCACCGGTAAAGCACCTCCAGCAATTGGCGGTTCACACCGTCCGGGTTCGCGAGGAAGGCCGCCGGGTTGAACTCGAACTCCCGGATGCGGTACCGGAACGTCTTGGCCTCCACCTCACTGCGCACCTGATCGAACTCCGCCTGGTCGATGGACCGGTAGCGCAGGATGTCCCCGGGGCGTGGGAACACGATGCTCGATTCGAAGTCCGGCAAGGTCTGCGCCAGGTCGAAAACCGGTGACGGCGCGATGCCGAAAAGTTGGTATCCTCCCGCACCACGGACCGGGTACACCACCGCGAACGCACCGCCATAGCCGAACGCACGCTCCGGGGTGTCGGTGCGCGGTCGCACGTACTTGGGCACCTCGATCTGGCGATCACGGAGCACCATCTGGTAGCAGAACGGCAGCCCCGGCACGAACCCGATCATGGTGACGATAAAGGGCGCGCCAGATAGCGCTTCGATTAACTGCGGTACACCGTCGAAGCGATTGATACGGGCCGCGTACTCCAGATCCGTGGCCTGCGGGTCTTGGTGGTGATCCCGGAAACGCATCAGCGTTTCCCGCGTCCACGGATCGTCATAAAGCACCGGCACGTCGATCACCCGAGTATTGAGCACGTAATCGCTCGGCAGCTCACCAGCCTCGTGCTCCATTGCGCGGAGTTGTTCCACCAACTCGGCTGGGTGCAGCTGGTCGGGATCGACCCGCACCAGGTAGGAGGCGTTTGACGGACAAATGTCGATGACACCATCGATATGCTTCTCGGCCAACGCTGCCGTGATTGCCATCGCCTTGAGATTGGCTTCCAGACTCATCGCCTGGTCGACCTCGACGAAGATGAACTCGTCAGCCCCGTACTCGTACCGCGCCGGGGGCAAAGTCACTGACGATCGAGCCATGGCATGATTATGTCGAGGACCGAGCCTCCGGGCAAGAGGAAAGCCATGAGCGGCCGCGGCGGCGGAGTCATCCGATTCCTCACTTTGCTTTCGGTGAGGCAGCTCATCGTGCGTCGGAGCCCAACGAGGAGGAGTTCGAATTGAAGACGTTGATCGACCTCAACGCCGACGCCGGCGAGAGTTTCGGGCGCTGGAAACTCGGCAACGATTCCGAGCTCCTGCCGAAGGTCACATCGGTTAACGTTGCCTGTGGGTGGCACGCTGGCGACCCAGCAACGATGCGCCGCTCCGTCGAATTGGCCAGGACCAACGGTGTCGCCCTCGGCGCCCACCCCGGTCTTCCCGACCTGGCCGGTTTCGGGCGCCGCGCCCTCGCGATCTCGCCTGGCGAAGCCGCGGACGCCTGCCTCTACCAGTACGGTGCGCTCCGCGGGTTCGCCGACGCCATCGGCGTGCCCATCACGCACGTCAAACCCCACGGCGCCTTCTACGGGCTGACCCTGCGCGACGACGCGCTGACCGACGCTATTGCCGACGCCTGTGCTTCGATCGATGGTGAGCTGATCGTGGTGCTGCTCGCCGGTCGCACCGCGGATCGCGCCGCCGACCGCGGGGTACACGTGGCACGGGAAGCGTTCGCCGACCTTGAGTACGAGGACAACGGGCACATCATCATCGAGCCCGACCCCCAGGCCAAAGACCCAGAAGCCTGCGCCGAGCAGGCCATCGCCGTCCTACGCGGCGAGGTCACCTCGGTCAACGGCAGCGCGGTAGCCGTCGACGCCGACACCATCTGCATCCACGGCGACCGACCCAACGCCGTCGACATCGCGACCGCCATCCGCCGCCGCCTCGCCGCAGAAGGCGTCACGGTCTCGCCGATGATCGAGGTACTGGCACACCGGCGCTGACGAAACGTAACCATTGAGGCTGTGACTGGGGACCAGGAGGGCCTCCACGTCGTAGCCGGTCTCGGAAGCTGGGGAACCGGGCTTACGGTGTGCGGGGTGGGCCGTATCCCGCCGAGGTGCCGTCGGTGACTTCGACTTCGTCCTCCCAGGGCACTCGGTAGTTCCCGGCGGCAAGGTCTGTCATGTAGGTGTACGGACAATCGCGGGCCCCACCCCGTACGGCTACGTAACCGCGGTGTCCCAGCTGGTAGATGTTGTTCTCGACGCCCCATGTCCGGCGGGCGAGATCGGCGCGGGCGGGGACCACCTCTCCGGTGACCACACGGTCGGGCGAATTGTCACCGTGTTCCAAGACGGTGCCGTCGACGTCGCAGATCATCGCTTCGCCGATGGACCAGACCCCGGTTGCGTCAGCTCGGTCAATGCGACGGATGCGGTGTAGGCCACGTTGGTGAAGGCGTTGACCTGGTTGGTGATCTGCCAGGCATGGCGAACGGGGTCGGTGTAGCCGGCTGTCCGCAGGATGACGTTGGCACCCTTGTAGGCGGCTTCGCGCGCCATTTCTGGCAGCATCCCGTCGTGGCAGATGATCAAAGCCAGTTTGGCTCCTGCGGGCCCGTCGCATACCGGGATACCGAGATCGCCTGGTTCCCAGGGTTCCAGGGGCACCATCGGGTGCATTTTCCGGTAGTACAGAACAATTTCACCGGTGTCATCGACGATGATTCCGCTGTTATAGGGGGCACCCTGGGGGTTTCGCTCCATCAGGGAAAAGCATCCCCAGACGGAGCTGCTGGCACACGCGCCGCGCAGGGTTTCTACTTCGGGGCCGTCGAGGTCGCAGAGCATCGCATCTCGTGCCCAGGATTTCGGGTTCAGCCCGTTGAGGCTGTATTCCGGGAAGACCAGGAGGTCCAGTGTGGGCATGCCGGTCTTGGCGCCCCTGACCATCTTGGCTATTCTCTCGGCGGCCGTTTTGAGGTGGGACGGTTCGTTGACTTGGGGAACTTGCTGCTGGACCAGGCCGAGCACCAGCGCATCCTTCGACGGGTTCAGCCCTCCCAGCCCGGTCATGACCAACACAGGCGGAACCATGGTCATGCCTTGCTCGTCGCGTGGGGCCGTTGTCGGAATCGACACCGAGGATCGGGAACGGGAACACCGCTCGGATCTCCAGAAGTGCTGCGAACAACACTTTTGGGCCTTGTTCTGCACGGAGCGGTTCTCCGTCCAACCGGTCGCGATGTCGGTGACGGTCAGCGTGTAGGCGTGATCACCGATCGCGTTACCGCCCTCGTGCCCGACCAGGTCGATCTCCACGAACCCGGGCACCGCATCGTCCCACTGCGCCCAGGTGCGGATCGGGATCGCCTCCTTCAGCAACGAGCCGGGCTTGGTGTGTGAGTGACCCCGAACCTCCAATTTCGCCCGGTCAGCGGCCAAACGACGGTCGATCGTGGCCGCCGACATTCCCATCAATGCCACCACAACCTCCTCGCTGAGCTCCAGCTCGCCGAAGCGGCGCAGCGTCGGAACCAACTCACCCAGCACCGGGGCCAGCCGCTTGCCCGTCGGGGCGCCCAAGACTGCCCAGCAGAAGCGCAGCGCCCCAATGACTTCCAGCCCGTACAGCGGCGGCCTCGGCTTGCGCGGTGCGACGATCCTCGGCTTCAACGACTGCCCGAGCGCCTTCCGGGCGTGGTTGCGGTGCCAGCCCGTCGTCGCACCACAGCTCGTCGAGGATCCTGTTCTTGCCCGCCTTATCCGCCCGCTTGTACCGCGTCGCGATCGCCTTGGTCACCGCATGCCGCTGACTCATCGAAAGTCCCATCCTGGGCCTAACCGGCCCGCCGAAGCCGGCCCGGCAGGCGCGCCGCACGCGCGCATTCCAAGACGAGTCAACGACCCTACCCACGCGCGCATCTTTGATGAGTCAACGCGCTGCGTAGACAATTAAGTATACCGCACGGTATACTCACTGGATGGCGACGACGATCAAGGTGCCGGTAGAGCTTCGCGACCGGATCAACCGTGATGCGCAGGCCCGAGGTGTGAGCGCAGCCGGTCTCATCGAGGGGCTCCTCGACGGGTACGAGCGACGCAGGCGCATGGAGTCATTCGGGCGTGCCTTCCGCGGCGCGAGCCCGGGTTATTGGGATGAGTTCCGGGAGTGGGACGTCGCACTGAGCGACGGACACGATGGCGCGTGACCTTCGTCGGGGGATGGTTGCGTGGGCCGAACTCGACTCGGTGCGTGGGCGCGAGCAAGCCGGCCGCCGCCCCGCGCTCGTCATCGCCAGCGATCTCTACCTTGAACAGGCCGACACGCTCGCGATCATCGTCCCGGCAACGACGAATGACCGCGGATGGCCGAATCACGTGCTGTTGAGGGGGTCGAACCTGGCGCTCGCCCAGCCGACGTTCGTGATGACTGAACAGCCGCGAGGGGTCACACGTGAACGACTCTTCGACGTCGCGGGCACCGTCGATGCGGCGACGATGCATGAAGTCGACGGATGGCTTCGTGACTTTCTCGCGCTGCCCTGATCAGCGTTGGGCGCAGAGGTTGCTCGGTTGCGGACGTGGTGGAGTTCCGCATACCTCGGCTTCCGGCGCCGCCATCCGATCACCGATAAGGTGCCGGATGAGATGACGGAGGAATCGACGCGGTGAGCGCACGCTTTGAGGAACTCGCCTGGCAGGAGACCCCGATGGGCGCCATCACCCTGCGGCGGCGACTGGACCCCATGCTCCACGTCGAGCTGTATGAGGTGAAACTCGGCGAGGACTTCCTCATGTCGAGCCTGTTCACGGTGGCCGAGATCGAACTCGCCCGCCTCGCCCTGGCCGGACTGCCCGGAACCGATCTCGACCTCGACGTCGCGGTCGGCGGTCTCGGGCTCGGCTACACCGCGCGCGCCGTTCTGGACGACGAACGAGTCACCTCACTGCTCGTCGTGGAGGCGCTTGAGGAGGTAGTCGGTGGCATGAACGCCACCTGCTGCCCGATGTCGTCGGCCTGAGCACCGATCGACGCACTAGATTTCAGCGCGGGGACTTCTTCGCCATGGCCGAGTCCGCGACGGGCTTCGACCCGACCACGCCCCAGCGAAGATTCCACGCCATCCTGCTGGACGTCGACCACACCCCGCGACACGTCCTGCACCCCAGTCACGCCGACTTGTACAGCCCCGCAGGTTTGCGCAGCCTCACCCGTCACCTGCTGCCAGACGGAGTGTTTGCCCTGTGGTCCGACGACCCACCCGACCCAGACTTCCTGGCCGCCCTGGACGAAGTGTTCGCCGTCGCACACGCCCACGTCATCCGGTTCCCGAATCCGATCACCGGCGGCGAATCCACGAACACCGTGTACATCGCCAAGTGATGGACTGCTGCACTCGTGTCGTGCGCGGGCCTCGCCCCGGTTCTTCAACTGGCCGAGCGAGCAGGGCTTCAGCTGCTCGTCGCCGACCTCATCAAGATCGACAAGCCGGGTGGCTGCAACCCTCATCTGAAGGTCCCGGGCCTGATCGCTGGAATGGATGCCGGTGCTGACTCGATCGATGACAGCCAATGCGTTCACGGCGTAGGTCGCAAATGGACGCGACCATGTTTCTGGCGTGAGGCGGCTGACGAATCCCTGCCCTTCAATAATGTTAGGTGTGTGCCACCTTGTGGGTGAGTTCGAGGCCGACATCCACCAGCTCCGTGAGGAGTGGGGCACAGCCATCTTCCCGATGGTGCCCGGCCACGAGATCGCCGGCGTGGTGTCCGAAGTCGGTGCCGCCGTGAGCGGGTTCAAGGTCGGCGACCGGGTCGGCGTTGGCTGCATGGTCGACTCGTGCGGCGAGTGCGACTTTTGCAAGGACGGCGAGGAGCAGTACTGCGCCAAGGGCGCGGTCATGACCTACAACGGTGCGGGTTACGACGGTGAGGAGACCATGGGCGGCTACAGCCAGCAGCTCGTCGTCTCCGAGCGCTTCGCACTCCGCATCCCGGACGCCCTCGGGCTCGACGTCGCAGCTCCGCTGCTGTGTGCCGGCATCACCACCTACAACCCACTCAAGCGCTGGGGCGCCGGGCCGGGCAAGAAGGTCGCCGTCATCGGGATGGGTGGACTCGGGCACATGGCCGTGCAGATCGCGAACGCCATGGGCGCGGAGGTTTCTGTGCTGAGCCGCACCACCGACAAGGCGCAGGACGGCGCGAAGCTCGGTGCGCAGCACTACTACGCCACCAAGGACGAGGACACGTTGCCGAAGCTGAAGGGCACCTTCGACCTGATCATCAACACCGTCAGTGCCGACCTGGTGATGGACGACTACGTCGCCCTGCTGCGTCCCCTGGGCGCCATGGTCAACGTGGGCATACCGACGAGCCCGTACAGCGTGCAGGCGGGGAGCCTCGTCGGCGGCAGCCGGGTGGTCGCCGGGTCGCAAATCGGTGGCATCGCGCAAACCCAGGAGATGCTCGACTTCTGCGCGGAGAACGGCATCGCCTCGGTCATCGAGACGATCAGCGCGGACGAGGTGAACCTGGCCTACGACCGGGTGGTCAGCTCGGACGTGCGCTACCGCTTCGTCATTGACACGGCGACCATTCCCGCTCAGGACTGACGCCGGGTCGCCCCAGATAAGCGGCCACCGGTGGGTACTTCGGGCCGAGGGGTCGCTCACCGGGGTCGGCGTGGAGCTCTCCTTCGCCATCGGGCAACGCGCGTTGCTGGCGTCCGGCGACGGTTAGAAACCGTGGTGGGACTGGCTCGCAACTCGATCAGCACCCTCGACGACGAGACGGAGGTTGAGGACTTCATCCAGACTTTTGACCATAACCACGACGTGCTGATCTCTCGGGGCATCGGGCCGGGCATGGCCGGGGACGTCATCATCGGCAGCAACGACGCTGACTACATCAAGCAGCGCATCCGAACTCTGTACTTGCGGGACTCCACTGTGACCATCGTCATTGTGGGGCAGTGCACCTCGGCGAGACGCTTCGTGGACTGGGAAGTCGCTGCGTCCCTGCGGAACACTTCCACGACAGCACGGAACGGGCTCCTTGCCACTCACGCTTCCCTCTGTGGCGGACGTCGGTAGGACGCTTCCCGACCGCGTCTCCGACAACGCGACGGGTGAAAATGGGGATGAAGGTTACGCCCGTTGGTGGAAGTACCCGACGACCAGCAGTGGGCTTGCTGGCTTCATTGAGACGGCCTTTCAGGCGCGCACGAGCCTAGGCCACCTCGTCGACAACTCCCGTAGCCTCCGCGAGAGAAACGCTCCCTGTTGACGAGCCTCGGGGATGAGGACCTTCCTGGGTTCTGGCGTGAGGCAGACCGTGCCTCACTCGCCGGGCAGCGCCGGGCGCTCCGGTTGGCCCGGGTGAGGCTCGGGGGACTGATTCTGGCCGCGCTCGGTGGTGTCCTCACGTGGACGGTGGTGGTGTGGACCTGGCCGCACTGCTTATCGCACTTGGCTTCGCCGCAGCACTGACGGTGGAGATTGTCTCCTGGGTCGCGCAGCCGGAGCGGGATTGGTACTCCGGTAGGGCCCTGGCAGAGTCCGCCAAGACGCTTGCCTGGCGGTATGCGGTTTGTGCGGACCCCTTTCCCGAGGGTATGCCCGCCAATGAGGCGAGAGCGTTGCTCACCCAGCGCGTCGACGAAGTGTCTCGCGAGGCACGCGACCGGGTGACGGTGCATCCTGGACAGACCGTGGTGACGGAAGCGATGGAGTGCCTGCGCAAGTCTGCCTTCGAGGACCGAAAGTCTGCGTAGCTGTGCGGCCGTACACGCGCACAGCAGCGGTGGTACGCCGACAAGGCGGATGCCAATAAGCGGAATGCCACCGTCTGGAGGCTCGCGCTCATCGTGGGCGAGGTGGTGTCACTCTTGCTCGCGGCGGTTCGAGTATTCGGCGGCTGGGAGGTGGACCTCGCCGGTCTATGCGCGGCTGTGGTGGCCTGCGGCGCGGCATGGATCGCCCTCAAGCAGTTCACTAGCCTGGCGTCGGCGTACTCCACGACCGCTACTGAACTAGCCCTCCAGGCCACGCGGCTTGAGATGGTCGAGAAGGCCGACTGGTCCCTCCAAGCGGCCGACGCCGAGGAGGCCCTCAGCCGCGAGCACACGCTCTGGTTGGCGTCCCGCACCGGTAGGGCTCCGGTGAAGTAGCCGCTCGGGAAGGGCTCCTGATGGTGCGGTGGAACTCGAGGTTCAGCTCCACCTGGTCGTAGTCCCCACCCTCGGCCGCGGCATCCAGCCCGCTCCGCAGGGTCTCCAACCCCCGGACATCTGCCGGGGTGGCGACGAGGGCAGCCCGGGCTGCGAGCTCCCCGGCAAACAACGCCTGCGCCGCGAAGGCGTCCCCGAATGTCCTGGGCAGACAGCGGTGAAACCAGGAACCCGCGGCGGGGTTCCACCTTGAGGAAGCCTCCGCTCAGCAGCGCGAGCAGGCCCTCCCGCGCCGGCGTGGCGCTGATGTCGATCTCGTGGGCCACGGTCTCCGGGCGGATGAACTCCCCCGGCGGTGAGCTGGCCGGAGATGATGAGCTCCCGCACGTGCGCGGCCGCCTCGTCGCTGAGCCAGGCCGACGCTTGCGCCGGGCCGGCTCGCCCACGGTTGTCGGTTTTGCCGCGTTCATAGGTCCAGCCCACCTCGCTTGACCAGCTGCTTGGCGATCACCCCGCGCTGGATCTCGTTGGTGCCCTCCCCGACGATCATCAGCGGCGCGTCGCGGAAGTAGCGCTCGACGTCGTACTCCGTGGAGTAGCCGTAGCCGCCGTGCACCCGGATGGCATCCAGCGCGATCTCCATGGCGGCCTCCGACGCGAACAGCTTGGCCATGCCGGCCTCCAGATCGCAGCGCTGCCCAGAGTCCATCCGCTCGGCCGCGGCCAGCACCAGGCCGCGGGCCGCAGCGAGCTTGGTTCCCATGTTCGCCAACAAGTTTCCTACCGACTGGTGCTTCCAGATCGGCTGGCCGAAGCTCTCCCGCTCCTGGGCGTAGGCCAGCGCGTCGTCGAAGGCGGCGCGGGCCACCCCGGTGGCGCGGGCGGCGACCTGGATGCGCCCGACCTCCAGCCCCTTCATCATCTGCGCGAACCCTTTGCCCTCCACGGCGCCCAGCAGCGCATCCGCAGGAACGCGGCAGTCCTCGAAGCTCAGCTCGCAGCTCTCCACGCCCTTGTACCCGAGCTTGGGCAGGTCCTTGGACACGGTGAAGCCGGGCACCTTCTCGACCAGGAGAATCGACACGCCCTTGTGCTTCGGCTTGGCGTCGGGGTCGGTCTTGCACAGCAGCGCAACCAGATCGGAGCGGCGGGCGTTGGTGATCCAGGTCTTGGAGCCGTTGATGCGGTAGCCGTCGTCGTCACGGGCGGCGACGGTCCGCATGGCCTGCAGGTCCGAACCACCGCCGGGCTCGGTGAGCGCCATGGTGGCCCGTAGCTCACCGGTCGCCATGCGGGGCAGGTATTTCTGCTTCTGTTGCTCGGTGCCGTAGGTGAGGATCAGCTTGGCCACCACGGTGTGTCCGCCCATCGCCCCGGCCAGACTCATCCAGCCGCGGGCGAGCTCCTCGGTGACCAGGGCGTAGCAGGTGGTGGAGACCGCGACGAAGCCGTAGGGCTCGGGGATGGCCAGGCCGAACACGCCCATCTCCTTCATCGTGTCGATGAGGTCCTCGGGGTAGGTGTTGGTGTGGTCGAGGTGTTGGGCGACCGGCTTGACGTCCTTGTCGACGAATGCGCGGACGGTCTCGACGATGGACTGCTCTTCCGCGCTGAGCTTGTCACGGCTAGAGCTCATGAGGTGGCCTTTCCGAGGGTGCCGGCCGCGCGCAAGCGATCGATGTCGGCGGGGCTGTGGCCGAGCTCGGCGAGCACGGCGGTGGTGTGTTGCCCGAGGGCGGGGACCGGATCCATCCGGGCCTCGGAGCCGGTGAGTCCGATGGGCGGCAGCAGCGAGCGGACGTCGCCGAGGCCGAGGCGCTCGACGGCTCCGGGCCCGAGGTTTTGCACCAGCACATCGGCGCCGTCGACCAGCTCGTGCAGGATCCTGCGCCCCTCCGGGGTCTTGACGTCCAGCGCGACGGACTCCTTGGAGCGATTGAGCCACACGAAATAGCTGGCCATCCCGGCGACCGACTCGTCGTAGTTCCGCGCGAAGTCCCCCACGCCGGGCCGCTCGATCTTGATGACGCGAGCCCCGAGGTCGGCGAGCTGGCGCGTGGCAAACGGAGCGGCGACCGCATGTTCCAGAGCGACCACGGTGACGCCGGCGAGGGGGAGCATGGCCAAGAATATATTCGAGCCATGAGTGATGAGAACGCTTCTCCGTCCACCCAGCCGCCCACGGTCAGCTGGCAGGGCCGTTTCCTTGAGGACTTCACGGTAGGGGACGTCTACCGCCACCCGTTGGGGCGCACGGTCCTGCCTACCGACAACAGCTGGCTGAGCATGCTCACCCAGAACACCGCGCCGCTGCACTTCGACCATGCCTACGCCGCGCGCACCGAGTTCGGCAGACCCTTGGTGGATTCCACGTTCACCCTGGCGCTGATCACCGGCCAAAGCGTGGTCGACGTGTCGATGAACGTGATGGCCAACCTCGGGTGGGACCGGGTGCGGATGCCCAACCCGGTGTTCGAGGGCGACACCCTGTACTCGCAGTCGGAGGTGCTCTCGGTCCGGGAATCGGGCTCCCGCGGCGACGTCGGCGTGCTCACGGTGCGCACGGTCGGCTTCAACCAGGACGGTGTCATCGTCATCACTTTTGAGCGCACCCTGTTGGTGTACCGCCGGGGGCACGGACCGGGGTTGACCGCCGTGTCGCCGGTGTGGGACGAACGGTCACTCAAGGCGGCCGGGTTGTCGCAGTGATCCAGATCGACATCGACGCCAAACTAAACATGGTCGATGACGTGGACCGCAATTTGGCGCGACTGCCTATGAACTCTGCTGGTCTCAAGGTCGGGGGCGTTGCTGTTGCCGGTCGACCGGGATTCTGGTCCTGGGTCGTGATCGAGGAGATCACCGACTCGTCCGTATTCTTCCGCCAGTTGACTGCCCGCGAGGCGACTCCACACGGCGATCTGGCCATCGCTGCCTCTGGCTGACCGTCGGTCGTGGCCTCCAGGAGTACGCAAGAAATCACGCCGAGACCGATCGCATCGCGGGGAAGCCGTTGAGTGTTGAGGACGGGATGACCGCGGCGATCTGCCGACCCCTTGTTGGTGACGCTCGGATCGGTTCTCGTTGGGAGTGATTCGGCAGCTGCGTCGTGCTGCTGGCTGTCGGCTGGCTCGCCTACAATCGGCTACATGATCGCGAACCGTGACGAGCTCATCCACCTGATCGACAGCCTGCCCGACGATCAGGTGGACGTGCTGCTCGCGGATGCCCGCCGCCTGAGGTCGGCTACGCCGGGTGGTGAATGGCCGCCTCGGTTCTTCGGGATCGGAGAGTCCAAGGACGGTCGAACCGACAACGCACGGCGAGTCGATGAGATTCTCGCCGAGAAATTCGGCGCTCGACGTTCGTGATCCTTTGCGACTCGGGTCCCATCTTCGCAGCAGCGGATCGCAAAGACGCCGACCATCATGCCTGCGTCGAGTTGTTCACCGGCCTTAGGCTGGCAAACCGTCGACTTCTGGTGCCACAAACCGTCCTGGCTGAGGTTGGCTATCTCCTGGAGACCAAGGTCGGAACGTTCGCGGAGGTCGCGTTCCTTGAAGCGGTTGCGGCTGGAAGCTTCGAGATGGTCAGTCTGTCGACCGAGGACGTGAGCAGGGTGGCTGAGCTGGTCCACCGATACGACGACCTCCCGCTCGGGACCACCGACGCGTCGGTGATCGCCCTCGCCGAGCGGCTTAGCATCGACGAGATCGCGACTCTCGACCACCGGCACTTTCGTGTAGTACGACCGCGCCACGTTGACGCGTTCACGTTGCTCCCAGAAGTAGTCTAATGACCCCCGGCAGTCCGCAAATGATCCGCAAGAAGTCGCGCCGAGACCGATCGCGCTTCAACGTATAGTCGAGTTTCGGCACGGCTTATTAGCGATCACCGCCGTGATGCAGTCATGATGCAGGTATGCGTACCAGCGTTGACCTGCCGCCTGCCGTCCGCCGCCGGGCCGAGGAGTTGGCGGCTTCGAGAGGGCGGTCATTGTCGGCAACCATCGCCGAGTTGACGATTCGTGGCTTAGCCGAGCTTGACGAGCCGGTCAGCATCGAGGTCGGCCCGCGATCGGGCTTTCCCGTGATGAGCTTCGGCCACCGGATTACCGACGCCGATGTCGCCGCGGCGCTGGACGAGGGGTGACCACTCACCTGCTGGATGCCAACGTCCTCATCGCGCTCACCGCTCGCGAGCATGTTCACCACGAGCGTGTGTCGCGCTGGGCTGCCGGTGTCCGGCACTTCGCGCTGTGCCCAGTCGTTGAGGGAGCGCTGATCCGCTTCGCGGTGCGCCTCGGAGCCAGTCCGACGGCTGCGCTGCAGAGCCTTCGTCTCGTGCGGGAACGTTCGGGTTACGAGTTCTGGCCGGACTCGCTGTCCTACGCCGACGTGGACCTCCACCATGCGCGAGGTCATCGTCAGGTGACGCACGCCTACCTGGCTTCCTTGGTCGGGTCGCGACCGGATGCCCGGCTGGCCACCCTGGATGAAGGGCTGGTCCAGGCGCGGCCGGAGCTGACGCTGCTCGTCCCGATCTCGTGAATTACGGTGCGGCTCATCGAGTCGCGCGATCCGGACGAACCGTGGGGCGCATCCTCCCCGTTTTCATCATCATGATGCTCACCTCGTTCCTGCTGACGGCGTGCGGCTCCCCCTCGTCGGGGAAGTCGGCGGTGGCGCCAACACCAGACAGGTCGCCGGCGACGTCAACCCCAGACCGGGCAGAAGGCGCACGCGACATCAGTGCATCGCTGAAGGCTCTGGAAGCCCAGTTCGATGCTCGTGTCGGCATCGTCGCAATCGACACCGGAACGACTTCGAAGATCGAGTATCGAGCCGACACGCGCTTCGGTTACGCATCTGCGCTGAAAGCGTTTGCTGCGGCCCAGTTCCTCCACGCTGTCGACCCTCGCGGTCGCGAGGAGCGGGTGACCTGGAGCAAGGAAGACGTTGCCGCGGCGGGCTACTCCCCGGTCACCAGCAAGCACATCCCTGACGGACTCACGCTCGCCCAGCTCGCAGAGTCCGCGGTGCGCGAGAGCGACAACACCGCGATGAACTTGGTTCTCCAACGCATCGGAGGCCCTGCGGGCCTCGACTTCGCCCTGAGCCGGCTCGGTGACACGACGACCGAGGTCGTCAACACGGAGCCGGACCTGAACACCATCGAACCCGGCACGTCTGACGACACGACGACGCCGGCCGCATTCACAGCCGACCTCGCCGCCGACCTCGATGGTCCCGTCTTGAACGACAGTGACCGCACCCTCCTGATCGACTGGATGAGCGGCAACGCCACAGGGGACAGCCTCATCCGCGCCGGAGCGCCGAAGGGGTGGGCCGTCGCAGACAAATCCGGAGGTGCTGGAGCAATCCGCAATGACGTCGCGCTCGTCACTCCTCCCGGTAGGGACCCCATTGTGATCACCATCCTCACGACGAAGAACAACACGTCGGCCAAGTACGACGACGAACTCGTTGCGCGCGCCGCAGCACTGGCCCTCACTGCGTTTGGTTGAGACCAACGTCAGTGAGGGCAAAGTGATTGACGCCCAACTCGATTCGTTCGCCGGGCCGGGCACTCACGCGACAAGCAATCCAGCGCACTCGGGTCTCAGTCTGCAACGACGTCGTCCTGTGGTGCCGGTCACCGCCAGCTGAGCACCCCGGGCTTCATCGACGGGATCATGGCCGCCCGAGGCGCAGATTCACCTCCTACCCGGTGGCCAGCCCAGCCAGGCGAACTGCCGCGGGCCGTGTTTACAGTCGTAAGGTTACGTGGTAGAACTTATGACGTCTTACACCTGTAACCGTAGGAAGGGTCATCATGATCAGCTCCCTGGCGCGCCGCCTCGTTAGGTCGGCACGGCTCGTGCTCGTTCTGTCCGTGCTGGCGACAGTGATCGCCGGCGTGCTCGGATTCACCGTGTTCTCGAATCTGGGGACGCAGGGATACGACAACCCGGCTTCGGACTCGGCGCAAGCAACCAAGCTCGTTGACCAGGACTTCGGCGGCAGCCCGGATCTGGTGTTCCTCATCCACGCACGTGGCGGTGACGTCGACAGACCCGATGCCGTGTCCTCGGGCGACGCCTTGACTCAGAAGTTGCGGACGAACCCGTCGTTGACGTCGGTGACGTCCTACTTCGGGACCCGCGCGCCGACCCTCCGCTCGAGTGATGGTGCTGATGCGCTCATCCTGGCCCAGTTGACCGGAACAGAGCAGACCCGCGACACGCAGGCAGCGACGGTCCTCGGCGAGTACAACGACAGCAGCGACGGCGTTACCAGCGTGCTCGTGGGTGGACCGGCTGGGATCGATCTGGGCCGGCAGACGACTGCCGACGTGGTCTTGGCCGAGTCCATCGCGATCCCAGTGGTGCTCATCCTGCTGGTGCTCGTGTTCGGCTCCGCAGTGGCTGCTCTTCTCCCGATGGTCGTTGCGCTCATCTCGATCGTCGGTTCGTTTGCGATCCTCAACGGACTGACCCAGTTCACTGACGTCAGCATCTTCGCGATCAACCTCGTCACCGCGCTGGGTTTGGGGCTCGGCGTCGACTACGCGTTGCTGTTCGTGAGTCGCTACCGCGAAGAACTTCGTGCCGGTGCGACACCGCGTGAGGGCGTGGTCAACACCCTCATGACGGCCGGGCGCACGATTGCCTTTTCGGCCATCACGGTACTGGCAGCGCTCTCGGCGATGCTCGTGTTCCCGCCGTACTTCCTCAAGTCCTTCGCCTACGCAGGCATCGCCGTCGTGGCGGTAGCCGCTCTGGCTGCGCTGGTCGTCTTGCCCGCGCTGCTGGTCGTGCTGGGCGAGCGGGTCAACTCCGGAAAGCTCCCCTGGCTGGGCAAGGAACGCGCCGAGGGTGCCTCGCGCTGGGGGCGCATGACCCAGGGCGTGATGCGTCGGCCGCTCGTGGTTCTGCTGCCCACACTGGTTCTGCTGGGGTTACTGGCTACTCCTTTGCTCGGCATCCAATCAGGCAGTCCCGATGACCGTGTCCTGCCCACGTCTGCTCCGGCTCACCGCGTCGGGGACTCGCTCCGCAGCGGGTTCGACAGCGACGCTTCTTCCTCCCTTGACCTCGTTATCACCCATGTGTCTTCCTCCGCTGACATCCAGGCGTTGGCTGCGAACGTCAGCCGGATCGAGGGCATCGGACGCGTCGACGCCGCCGCCGGCAGCTGGGAGCATGGGGGCGCCGTCGGGGCGGCCGCAGGTGCGCAACGATTCGCCGCCGCCGACAATCAGCGCATGGTGGCCAGCCTCACCGTTGACCCGACTTCCGGAGCCGCCGAGAAGATCGTGGACCAGGTGAGAGCGCTACCTGCCCCGCCCGGCGGCGAGATTCTGGTCGGTGGGCCGACCGCAGCCCTCATGGACAACACGGCGGCCATCACGGACAATCTTCTGCTCGCCATACTCATCATCGTCGCTGTCACGATGATCCTGTTGTTCCTGTTCACCGGAAGCATCGTGCATCCGATTCGGGCGGTGCTGGGCAATGTCGTGACCCTCGGTGCCACCTTCGGGGTGATGGTGTGGATGTTCCAGGACGGTCACGTCTCCTCGGTCTTCGGATTCACCCCGAGCCCGATGAACTACTCGATGCTGGTTCTCAGCGCGTGCGTGGCGTTCGGGCTGAGCATGGACTACGAAGTCTTCCTGCTCGGTCGGATCAAGGAAGCTCGAGACCAGGGAGCGACGTCCGATCACGCCGTCGTGACGGGCGTGTCGAAGACTGGACGAATCATCACATCGTGCGCTGCGTTGCTTGCCGTGAGCTTCTTCGCGTTTGCCACTGGCGGTGTCAGCTTCATCCAGCTGTTCGGCCTGGCCACCGGCTTGGCGATCCTCATCGACGCGACGATCGTGCGAATCGTTCTGGTGCCTGCCGTCATGAAGCTGCTCGGAGAGCGGGCCTGGTACGCGCCGGAGGTGTTGCGCCGAATTTATGCCAAGGTCGGCATCAGTGAGACCTCCTCGCAGCCGACGCAGGCACGCGAACCGGTGTCCGCCGAGGCCTGACACCGACTGCCGGCACGTGGGGTCCTCAGACAAGGACCCCACGTGTTCGTTCACCCTGCGATCTGCGACGTGTCTGAGGAAACCTGCGGGGAACCTTTCACCAGTAAACTGACGGTTGTGAAGCATTCGGAGCAAGCGCCGGTGCCGCGGACCCGCAATCGGCGCGGCGAGGGTGGTCGGCTGCGCGAGGAGATCGTCGACGCGGCGGCGGCGCTGCTCGATGAACACGGCGACGAGCGAGCCATCACCTTGCGCTCCGTCGCGCGCCGCGCCGGGATCGCGGCTCCGTCGATCTATCCACATTTCGCGAATCAGCCCGAGATCATGTTTGCGGTGGTCGGCCGGGCCTTCGACGAGCTCGCCGAAGTTCTGCAGTCCGCCGTGCGTGCGGCCGGCGAGGGGCCGCGTGCACAGCTGTACGCCGCCTGCTTCGCCTACCTCGCCTTCGCGTCCTCGCACCCGGGGTCCTACCGCACCATGTTCGGCGGCCTGTGGGTGCCCGAGCTCGACGACACCGTCACCGAGGAGAAGCTCCTCGGACTCGGCGCGGCAAGCATGCACATCCTCAGCGCCGCCCTGAACGCCTGCGTGGCGGCCGGTCTGTCGACCAGCGACGCCCCAGACGCCGACGCGGTCGCGCTGTGGTTGGCCCTGCACGGGATCGCCCATCAACGCGCCGCGAACCGGATCCTGCCCGGACCGCAAAACATCGAGGAACGAGTGATCGCAGCACTGGCGCGACTGCGGGTGGATGGGCCGAGCCGGGCCGTCCCGCAGATCCCACCGTCGCCATAGCGAAAACACCATGTACGCCACGCTCTTCGGCATGACGCGTGGCGCTTCGGTAGCCCTCTGGCTATCGGCTGGAGTGCCCCGCGTTTCTCGGACAGTGGATACAATCGATCCACTTGATGAGAGGTGTAAGTAATGGCTCGCGCTAGGAGAGAGTTCTCTCCCGAGTTTCGGGACGACGCGGTGAAGATGGTGATC